>JAEEGG010000274.1_pt1 | contig 263157 bp, 207 predicted proteins | sample 9134161 | NCBI WGS metagenome assembly JAEEGG01 (sample SAMN16246543, study PRJNA631951) | gut metagenome | biome: gut microbiome; feature: rumen; material: CR-attached | host: Bos | place: Iran: Karaj | collected 2018-10 | reverse complement strand
CCATCCCGAACAGAGAAGTTAAGCCCGCTTGCGCCGATGGTACTGCACACCCGTGGGAGAGTAGGTAGCCGCCACTTTCAACCAAGAAGCCCCGAGCATCAGCAATGATACTCGGGGCTTTGTTCGTATATAGTATTTCATGCGTTATGGCAGGCAGCCTTTCGTCGCTTTAAAGATGCCCCGACGTCCGCGTGGATGTCGAGGCTTTTTGTTTTAATAAGCCTTTTTGAGAATAAAATGCTTATATTTTTAAAAAATGTGTCGTGATGATAGTATTGAATTGGATTTAATGTTTAAATTTGCAAAGCAAATACTATTTTCCCTTTAATCTTCACGACGGGTTAAAGGTCTAATGTTTATGGACAGACGAGAATTTTTAAAGAACTTAGGTTTTGCTGGTGCAGGAGCTTTGGCTTTGACCAGCCCGTGGCTATCAACCTTTGCGTCGGTAGACGATAGCGCCCACGAACGTTGCCGACTCGGCATGATAGGTCCAGGTTCACGAGGACGCTTTTTGCTGGAGTTCCTGTCGATGAACCCCAAATGCGAGATGGTGGCTTTCGCCGACATCTATCAGCCTTCGCTCGATGCCGCATTGGAAATGGTGCCGACAGCCAAGACCTACACCGACTACCACCAGCTGCTGGAAGATAAGAGCATTGACGGCGTTGTCATCGCTACGCCGCTGAACACTCATTATCAGATAGCTATGGATGCTTTCGATGCAGGCAAACATGTTTACTGCGAAAAAGCCATCGCCTACACGATGGAGGAGACGCTCGCTATCTACCGCAAGCACTTGGAAACAGGCCTTGTCTTCTTCACCGGCCAGCAGCGCCTCTTCGATCCTCGATATATAAAGGTGATGGACATGGTGCATCAGGGCGTGTTCGGCGACATCAATGCCGTGCATGCTTTTTGGAACCGCAACGGCGACTGGCGTCGTGAAGTGCCATCGCCTGAGTTGGAACGCCTAATCAACTGGCGCCTGTACAAGGAATCGTCGAAAGGCTTGATGACTGAGCTGGCCTGCCATCAGCTGCAGGTGGGAACGTGGGCACTGGGCAAACTGCCTGTGCGTGTCATGGGCACAGGAGCCATTACCCACTGGAAGGACGGGCGCGAGGTCTATGATAATGTCCATTGCATCTATGAGTTCGATGACGGACGTCAGATGACCTATGCCTCCGTCATCAGCAACAAGTTCTACGGTCTTGAAGAACAGATTCTAGGCAATACAGGCACGGTAGAACCAGAGCGCGGTAAGTTCTATTTCGAAGATTACGGTCCTGCACCCGCACCTGCTTTTGTGCAGATGTTGATGGAGTGGGAGGATAAGATATGGGGTGCAAATACCTTTGCCGGCAGCAGCTGGGATCCTGAGGTGGCGCGCAACAACCCTGGAGAATACATCCTTGGCAAATCTCCCGAAATGGACGGCTCGTCCTTGCTAACGGAAGCTTTCGTCGAAGCCGTCTGCACCAAGCGTCAGCCACCGCGCATTGCCGAAGAAGGCTATTATGCCACACAGCTCTGCCTCATAGGTCATGAAGCCATTGTGCAGGGCAAACCGCTGCCGTTCCCTGAGGCTATGAAGATAGAATACAAGCCGTATGGGACGAAGGAAGGGGAAAAGTGAGGCCTCTCTCCCCGCTCTCCCCCGTGGGGGAGAGTGCCTCGCTTCGCTCGTATTGCTGAGTCGTGACGAAAGTCAGCAAAGCTAAAAGTGAAAAATAAAAGTTACTTAGAACTTGAAGACGAAGACTAAAACTATACATTATTAAATATACATTACATAAGTCCATTATACATTATTCATTATACATTAAAATAATGCCTTATTTTTATATTCCTTCCCGCCGAATTCGCACCGAGTTGCTGTCGCTGCTCGTCTGCTTTATGATAGCCGTAGGCTTGAACGTCTATGCCATCATCCACTATAACTCACCGTTGAGCGAGTTGTGGACATCTATTCTTTATGTCCTGATGGCAACAGCAGTGCTCTATGCCGTATGGATAGTCTTGCGTTTACTTGTCTTTGGCATTGCCCGTCTGTTTGGATACAAACCAAAACGCAGTCATCGTTATCATTACCATCATAAATAGTAAATCCGTAAATATCAAGTTAATATGACCACTCGTAGATCCTTCCTTAAGACCATGAGCGCAGGTGTCGCCGGCATCGCCCTTAGCGGTGTGCCGGGCATAGCCTCAGCCGCTCCCCATTTAATGACCTCGCGTGAGGCCGCAGACACGAAAAAAGACAAAGTGAAAGTAGCTTTCATCGGTATCGGTAATCGCGGTGAACAGGACTTCGACGATTTCATGCGCACAGGCATGGTCGAAGTTACCGCCTTGTGCGATGTCGACCTCGACGGCAAGCAGTGCCAGAAGGTGCTGTCAAAGTTCCCCAATGTCAAGCGCTTCCGCGATTTCCGTGAGCTCTTCGAGAAAGCTGCCGGTGACTTTGAAGCCGTTGTAGCAGCAGTGCCTGACCACATTCATTTCCCCATCGCCATGATGGCTCTTGCCCACGGCAAGCACATCTATTTGGAGAAGCCGATGGTCCGTACTTTCCATGAGGCAGAACTGCTCATGCAGATGGCGCGCCGTCATCCTGAGCTCGCCACGCAGGTCGGCAACCAAGGGCACTCCGAGGCTAACTACTTCCAGTTCAAGGCCTGGCAGGAAGCTGGCATCATCAAGGACGTCACCGCCGTCACAGCACACATGAACAACAGCCGCCGCTGGCACCGCTTTGACCCGAATATCAAACATTTGCCAGAAGCAGAGCCCCTGCCGCAGAACATGGATTGGGACACCTGGCTCGGCGCTGCTCAATGGCACGACTATTCAGCCAAGTACCATCAGGGCGAGTGGCGTTCGTGGTATGATTTCGGTATGGGAGCCCTTGGTGACTGGGGCGCGCATATCCTGGACACCGTGCACGAGTTCCTCGACCTCGGCTTGCCTTACGAAGTGACGCTACTGAACCAAAAGGCGCACAACGACTTCTTCTTCCCCTATAGTTCAACGATTCTCTTCCGCTTCGGCGCCCGTGGAAATATGCCGCCAGTAGATATCACCTGGTACGACGGCCTCGACAACCTGCCGCCACTGCCCGCAGGTTACGGCGGCTCGGAATACAATGCCAATATCCCCTCGACGAATCAGGGCGACACGCCTCGTGCACAGCTCAATCCCGGCAAGATCATCTACACGCGCGACCTTATATTCAAAGGTGGCAGCCACGGCAGCACGCTCAGCATTATTCCGGAAGAGAAGGCCCGTGAGATGCAGAGCCGCCTGCCCGAAGTGCCCAAGAGCCCGAGCAACCATCAGGAGAACTTCCTCCTCGCCTGCATGGGCAAGGAAAAGACACGCTCGCCTTTCGAGATCAACGGTGTTCTCTCGCAGGTCTTCTGCCTCGGTGTTATTGCGCAGCGCTTGAACACCCAGTTGTTCTTCGACCCGCGCACCAAGCAGTTCACCAACAACGCTTTCGCCAACGCCCTCCTCGCCGGCGGTCTGCCTCCGCGCAAGGGATGGGAAGAGTTCTATAAGATTTAGCCCCCTCCTCACGGGGAAGGGTGGTCTCCTTCAAGGATAGTAATCATTTATAAATCAAACCACAATAATGAAAGCAATACATAAAATCTTATTAGTTTTCAGCCTCGCAATTGTACAAGCATCTGTTCTGTTTGCTCAGGAGAATGGATCCTTTACACCTCTTTTCAACGGCAAGAACCTAAGCGGTTGGACACAGCGCGGCGGTAAGGCAACTTACAAGGTAGCGAAAGGTGCCATCGTGGGTTACTCCAAGATGAACACTGATAACTCGTTTCTCTGCACCAATCAGGACTACAGCGATTTCATCCTCGAGTTCGAGTTCCTTGTTGACGACGCTCTCAACTCTGGCGTGCAGCTTCGCAGCCATAGCACCAAGGATTACCAGAACGGGCGTGTTCATGGCTATCAGTTTGAGATAGACCCCAGCGCACGCGCTTGGACAGGCGGCATTTACGATGAAGCCCGTCGTGGCTGGCTTTATCCTATGATAAAGAACGCTCCGGCGCAGAATGCTTTTAAGAACAACGAATGGAACAAAGTGCGAATCGAAGCTATCGGCAACCGTATTCGCACGTGGGTCAATGGCATCGCTTGTGCCGACCTCATCGACGATGTTGATGCCAGCGGTTTCATTGCGCTGCAAGTGCATGCTATCGGTAATGACAAAGCTAAGGAAGGCAAGACCATCTCTTGGCGTAATATCCGTATCTGCACGCAGGACGTAGCCCGCTTTGCTACTCCCGATCGTTCCTCTCAAAGAGGGGAGCGCTCCAACGCAGAGGAGGGAGGAAGAAGGTCCTTTGCTCCACAGGTGTTTGCTAAGGACAACACTCTTTCGCCCCGCGAGCAGGCTCAGGGCTGGAAGCTCCTTTGGGACGGCAAGACGACCGAGGGATGGCGTGGCGCACGCCTCGACCGTTTCCCCGAGAAGGGCTGGACCATCAAGAATGGTGAGCTCATCGTGCAGAAGGCCGGCGGCGGCGAGAGCACCAACGGCGGTGATATCGTCACCACACGTAAATACCGCAACTTCATGCTCAGCGTGGATTTCAAGATCACCAACGGCGCTAACAGCGGCATCAAATATTTCGTTGATCCCGACATGAACCAAGGCGCAGGCTCGGCCATCGGCTGTGAGTTCCAGATCCTCGACGACGAGCGTCACCCCGATGCCAAGCTCGGCGTGAAGGGCAACCGCAAGCTCGGCTCGCTCTACGACCTCATCCCCGCTCCCGACCAGAAGCCTTTCCACATCAGCGTGTGGAACACAGCCCTCGTCATTGTGCGCGGTCGCCACGTAGAGCACTGGCTCAACGGCACTAAGTTGCTTGAGTACAATCGCGACGACCAGGAATGGAACGCTCTCGTGGCCTATAGCAAATATAAGGACTGGCCTAACTTCGGCAACAGTGCTGAAGGCCATATTCTTCTGCAGGACCACGGCGACGAGGTTCATTTCAAGAACATCAAGATCCTCGAACTGCCCGACCAAGTCCAAGGCCAGCGAGGTCAGGGCAACGGCCAGCGTCAAGGTCAGCGCGGTCAGCGCCAGAATCGTGGCAACGGCCAGCGCCCCCAGCGTTGATTTTAAACAATGAGGCTGTGTCAACAAATGCTGACACAGCCTCCTTTCATTTTAAACAACGAATTAAACGAATTCTTTTCCCTTTCAACAGATTATAAATTTACAACCACAGCCCCCTTTTGTTTTAAACAACAAATTAAACGAATTAAACGAATTTTTCAAGTTACACGCGTTCTACGAATTAGTTGCGTTCTACGAATTCTTTTCCCCTGTCAGCAAGTCATATAGTTTCTTTCTCTAATGCCCCATCTCTTCCGTTCAGCTTCACATCAGAACCGCTACTACGCCTGGTTCGAAGCGCTGCACACGCGCATTGACCTGCTCATGCTTGGCTCGCTCACCGAAGCCGAGTTCGAGGCGGCAGAAGCTGCTGTGCGTGCCGAGCTAACTGCCGTGGAAAAGATGGGCAATCGCTTCAACCCCGACAGCGAGCTCTCACGGGCAGTAAAGGCTGCAGCAACAGGCCCTGTTGCCATCAGTTCGGAACTATATACATTGCTTGCCCGCTGCCTGCAAGCCAATTGCGATTCAGGCGGCCTCTTCGATATCACTGTCAACTCCCCTGACTTCCGTCCCGGCATCATTAACAGGGTGAAATTAACAGGTCCAACCGCTCCCATAGGGGAGGGTAGCGGCTGTGCATGGCTCTCCTTTTGTTCCCAAGAGGATTTGAGCTCCCTTCCCTTACGAGAAGGGCACGGTGGCGGAACTTCTATCATCATAGACCTTTCAGGCATCCTTAAGGGGTATGCCCTCGAACGCCTCCGTGTACTGCTGCCCACGTTCGGCATCCAAGATGCCCTCATCAATCTTGGCAATAGCTCTATCCTAAGTCTCGGCAAGAATCCGTCTGACATTCCTTCAGGTTATTGCCTGACCACTTCTGGCAACGCTACGCCCGACCGCCGCCACATCCGTAATCCTTTGACTGGCGAGTATGTTAGCGGCCAGCGCACAGTCAGCGTTACCACAGCTGATGCCATTGACGGTGAAATTCAATCAATCGTGGCTTTTCTGCGGACTTGAGGTTTTGAGTTATGGATTCACTAAAGGATACTGGTTGCAATATTCTTATGTGGTGATTAGATACAACCAATCATGCAGCGTGATATGAACGGACGTGTAGCGTGATATGAACGGACGTGTAGCGAGATACGAACGGACGTGCAGCGGGATACGAACGGACGTGCAGCAGGATACGAACGTACGTGCAGCGAGATACTACTAGTCATGCTTTGGAGCATTGCTGGACATACCTAAAAATTAGGCCGGCTTTACAGCCCAATTAAATAGGCCTAATAGCGGGATTAGGTTGGCTTAATTGCCTAATAAGGTTGGCCTAGTTTTGTATATTACTCGGCGATATATATTATCCAAACGAATCTGCTGCTCTATATGTTTAATTACCAGTAGATTACGATTGAGATTCCGGGCAAGGGCTGCTTGGTTGAGTTCGGATGAGTTTTAGGTTCAATAAAGGCACACAAATAAAGGCGAGTCCCGAATGGAACTCGCCTTTTCCCTTTGATTCTCTAATCAATTACTTGATCTGACCGCCATCGTGCTGTTCCACGGGAATGGGCTCGTCATCATCCTTGCAGGATGTAACCAGACATACGCTAACGAGAGCGACGATCATGGTGAGGGAGAAAAGAAACTTTTTCATTTTGCAAAATGTTAAAAAAAGTGGTTAATAAAGGGTTTATTTATTATCTCATTTGAAAGTGCCGTTGAGGATGCGCGATACATATTCTTGCACAAATGCCGGTTCCCAATAGTGGGCAGCGTGGTTCTGGTCGGGCTGTGTGTTGTATGTGAGTCCCATCCGTTCTTGTGTATATTTGAAGAATGAACTCATGCTGTATTCCATTGCGTAGTATTCAGGCAACCGTAACCTCAGGAAATGTGTCCGACGCTGTCGTTTACCTCCGAAGGGAATTGCGAAGTGGAAGCCCGCATTATGCTCGCCGCCTGTAAGAACGCCGTAGACGCCTATTGCATATTCTGCGAAATGGCGTGTAATGTCAAGTCGTCCGCCGTAGTCGCCATATGGGAATCGCCCTCCTTGCAACTCGAACTGCAGTTTAGAATGCGGCTCGTAGTAATCTGCCTTGACCATCACATCGGTTTGTTTCCATTTGCCGAAATGGATGCCGCCTTTATGCACATAGGTGTCACCTGTCTGTCCAGCTTCGAGCATGAGGTCGAGATTCCTTGTGGCATGATACGTCAGCCTTGCCTGTACACCCATTCTCTGGATATGGAAGAATCCCGCTGCAGCGCTTAATTGCCAGTGTTTGTTCGAGAAGAACTGCTGGCTGATATTGGTGCTGCCCATCTGCACGTAGTGCTTAGGATCGCCTTTGGTGAGTCGGTAGCTTATCGGCACTATCGGTTGGATGGTAATCCGTCCGCCCTTCCAGGGTGTTACTGCTATAGCTGGTGCTATTCGTACAGCATAGTCGAACAGGTGGTCGAGCTTATTGTTGACGAGCGATATCATTGGCACGACACTGATGTCGATTTTCCAGTTTGACCGCGCCTGTCGCTCTTGTTCAGCGAGCTGCTGCTCAATTGCTGCCATCTCCCTGTCTACTCTTACTGCCCATACCGAGTCCACGTGTTGCGCATGCAGAGCCAACTGGGGCATCTGATAGTCGGTGAGCAGAAGTTCGTAGTGAGTTATCTCGGGCTTTAGCTCGGCCACTTTGCGCAGTGCTACCGCAGCTCCGCGGAAGGTGCCACGATAGGCGTGATCCTCAATCTGTGCAAATAGAGTATCGGCTTTCAACGTCACTTTGATATCTTCAAATCCTTCATCAGTCCAAGCTTTAAGTATGCCTTGCGACGCTTCGTTTTGGCTCCATATAAAGTTTGGCGAGGCTGTACAACAGACGAGCGCAAGTATTATAACTTTAGCGAGTGTGTAGTTGTGTTTCACCTCTTTTGTTGGGTTGAAGTATCTAATTCGTTGCAAAATTACATTATTTATATGAAAGACTTAGATTTTTTTTGCACTTTAACGTTTGTTAATAGTGTTTTTGTCCATCACAAGTAGCTATTTCTAATGAAATAGACCTTAATGGAGCTCTAAAATCTGTTTTACCAATGGCAGCACGGTTCGTTTCAAGACAATGTCGTTGAGATAGTGTTCGCCGTCGAAAGTGGCGAAATGTGCCGTGCCGTAGGCTTTCTTGAACTGCGGCTGGCAGTTGACGCGTTTGTCGTGGTCTCCGAAGAGGCCGTAGACCAGTTCGCGTTCATCGGCTGTGATGCCCTCGAAGCAGTGCTTTTCCAATTCGCGGAACTGTGAAATCATTTCTTTGTCTACCTTGAAATCGCGGGCGCCGTCTTGTCGTGGATTGCGGAAAGGCTTGCGCCCCATGCCTCCGAAGGTAAGCAGGCGTGCCATGCAGAACGAAGGGTTAACTAAGATTCGCTTGTATCCCCTAAGCTGTTCGGCATACATGGCTCCCATGCTGGTCGCTACGATGAGGGCTGGTTGCACCTCTTCGACCTGCTGGCGAAGGAAAGGTAAGGCTTCAGCCGGCATCACGGGTATGTCAGGCGCTATCACCTGTATGCCATATTCGTAGAGGGCATTGCGCAGGCTGGTGGCAGTGCCTGTAGCTCCGCTGCTGGCGAAGCCGTGCAGATATAGTATTTTGGCAGTATTTGACAATTTGCGATTTGATGTTTTTACGTATCGAAGTTTTATTGAATAACGAATTTCACTTCAGCTTCGTCGTCATCGGTCTTGGCGCGTGCTATGTAAAGGCCGCGTGATAGGGTAGTGACGCTTACTGGAGCCGATTGGCGGATACGGGTTGTCAGCACGAGCTGTCCGGCAGTGTTGTAGATATCGAGACGTGCCGCTTCAGCTCCATGTAGAGCCAGGCTTGAGCCGTTGTATGCCAGCATGAGTTCTTGTTCAAATTCGTTGTTGCGTATAGCGTCAGGTTCGTGATACTCGATGACGGGCTCCTCCCAAGACGAAGCGAGAGTGGTCAGGATGTTTGTCTTGCCGATAGTGGGCCTTTCCATAACGTAAAGTTGTGAGGTGCCATCGGGGTACAATCCTACGGTGTGGTAGCCATCGTGGCGGCAGTACACAAGTGTATCAGCCCACGATTTATCTTCGGCCGTGAGCAGCACGAGGCTGTTGTCTTCGTTGTTAAGCTTGAAGCCGGCGTGCAGCTGTGTTCCGCTTTGATCCTTGTCGCACCAGATAACGAGGTGTCCGTGGGCAGGAATAATGGTTGAGAAGGTACCGTCGGACTCAGGAATCTGCCATTTCTCAGGCTCTTCGAGGTGGTCGGAGAGGTACATTCCTGCCACATCTATCTCGGCATCGGTGGTGTTGTACAGCTCTATCCAGTCGCTTTTCTTGAAGAGGTCGCTGACGTAGATGTCATTGTCGGCGCTCACCTCGTTGATTTTCACGGGATGATTGTCCCAGGCGTCAGCGTCCGTATCGTTCATCTTCTCGTAAATGGCAGTGAGCTTTATCGATGAAGTGCTGGAAGGAATATTGAAGGTGGTCTCCGTGGATGCGATGTCGCCAGCCGATTCTTTGTCGTAAATCAGGGCAGCGTCCCACATGACGTCGGTTGAGTTGGCTGCGTTGTTGTGCAGTTCCACGGCGATGGTGTTCACTCCGCGTTTGAACAAAGAGGCGTCGATGGTCATTGTGCCGGAATCTGGGTTGCCGTTGGCGTAAGTGGAGGCATAGGTGTTGAAACTGACATTGCCCGAAGGCATCAGGTAGCGCCCAGCTTCCGTGCCATTGACGTAAATGATGAAGCCGTCGTCGGCAATCCAATTGAGTGTGAAGCTTTCGCTGGCCTTGGGTGCAGCCGTGAGCGTTATCTGCTTGCGGAAGTAATAAGTCGGGAACTTGTTATTGTTGTCGCCGCCATAGTTGAGGAATGTCTTGTAGCCTCGGCCGTTGCTGCCGTCGGTGACGAAATATCCGAGCGGTGCATTGCCGTTGGACCATGAGCTGGAGTAGCCGGCGGCTGTCCAGTCTTCACCGTCGAGTGAGCCCTGATCGTAATAGTTCCAGTCGGTGCCATGGTCGAAGAGCGTGACGCCGGCCGTGGTTTGGTTCGACTGCCAACCTACGAAACGGTAGCCTGCAGGCGCTGCCGCCGTGACGGCAATAGGTGCAAAGAGCTTGCCAGAGAACTTCTTCGTTGGAACATTGAGCCCGTTGATGAGCAAGCCAGCCTCTGGAATGTTCGATGACAGCGTGACAGTGACAGGAGCATCGAGTCTGAAATAGTTGCGGATATTGCTGAATGTGGTATTCTGTCGGCTGGTGCTTATTTTGTTGATTACATCGTTGCCGGAGCCGCTGGCTGAGTGGCCGTTGTCTGCTAAGAGATTGATTATCTCAGTGATTACCTCACGTGCACGCGTCGGCTCGAATACGCTGCCAGTGACAATACAGCACTGGTCAACGAGCTGTTTCTTGAACTCTTCGTTCTGCAGCATGTTTTTGATGATGGTCACGAACTCAATCTCGCCGGAAATACGACTGCCGTACTTGGCAATGACCTGGGAACCATACAGCTGGTCGTAGGTCCAGTAGTTCGAGTTGTCGAAGAACCATGTGATGCCGTTGTTGGTATTGAAAGCGTGGTCGAGGTCGAAGAGTATGGCGCGGAAGCGGCTGTTCGATTCGCCTTCAGAGCGCTCGCGGAAGCTCTTGATATTGTTCTTGGGATAGTCGTTGCCGCCGAGGTAGAACTGCACAGAGAGATAGTTGCACATCTCCTCGATGTCCACGATTTGCTTGATGCGCTCGTAGACCAATGCATCGCCGGCATTCTGGGCAAGCGAGTACCATTCGTCGAACACATCCTTCGTGCCAACCTGCTGCACATAACCGCTGTCAGGGCTCATCTTCCACTGGTCCATCTCATCGTCATCGGTGCCGATACCATAGTTAGCGTAGCCGTAGTTCTTGTTGTTTGGCTCGCGCAGGTTGAGCACACCTATGTATCTTCCGTTCTGATACAAGTGCACGGGCTGGAACGATTGAGTCTCTACGTAAAGCTCAGCCGTTCTCACCACTTCCTGAATCGCACCGTCTTTGATACGCTGGCTGGTGTCGTTGCCGCCGTTGCGCACCTTCAGACCCTTGTGGCGAAGGAAGGGTTTGTTCTTGAAGAACTGGTAGTCCATACGGTTCACGCCTTCGTAAACCTTGTTGGCCTTGATGTTGAACGAATGGGGTGACCATGCTCTGCTCCAACCGCCGCTGGGCTCAATGCTCACTTCCTGATTGAACACGGAAGTGCCCGTCTCGTCGAAAAACTCTATGTTGGCAGGTCTGTCCCAATCCATGTTCCAGTTGCAGTTGGCACTCTGTCCGTTGCCAGGACGTCCGTTGCCGTTGCCTTGCACGAAGATGCCATAATCGGCACCTGTGAGATTCTTAGGATCTGATACGAGTGAGAGCACAGGCAACGTGTAGGAGCGAGTGCTCTTGATATATGAACGTGTGGTGACGGGGCTTGCCAGCTTGCCGTCCTGGAAGAAGCGCACGCGCAAGATGGCTGTTCCTGAAACGGGGAAACGACCATTAGTGCTTGTCTGTCCGTTGGTAAGCGTAGGTGTACTGCCGTCGGTGGTATAGCGCACAGTGGCTCCGCTGGGAATGTTTGTCACATTAGCTGTGAAGTTAGTCGAGAACAGGCCTCCTTCCTTGTCAATGACGGGTGCTTCCAATCGTACCTGTGCAAATGCCGACGAAGCGTTTGTTTCCCCAGGCGTAGGCTGGTCGGTATAGCCCCATTCGTTGCCGCCGTCGGTCTTTCGGGCATAAGATGTGCGTGCTAAAGCCGGTGGATAATTTAATTCTGAGAGCACTGTGCCCTGTTCATTGGTGATGGCAATATAGCCACCGTCGCAGTCGAGCTTGAAATTAACTGTCTTGGGTGTCCACCACGAGAAATGGTCGAACCACAGCGTCAGGAAGCTTTTGGCCGATAGCATGCCCTGCCTGCTGCTCGTCAGCGGCCAGCGATTTCCTTGATTGTCCTGCACGTAGAGTCCATCCACGACTACTGGGTCGTCGGTGCTGTTGTAGAGCTCTATCCATCCGCCGTAGTTGAACGAAGGGTCAATGAACATATCCACATTGGCTTGTTGAACCTCGTTGATAATCACCGCGTTGGGCTGAACTACGTTGGTAGTGATGGTTATGATGCATTTTCCACTTATCTCAGGGTATTTCTTTGATGTGGCAGTGATGGTCGTTATGCCAGGCTTCTTTGCCGTCACCAGTCCGTTCTCGTCAACAGATGCTGCATTTTCATTGCTGCTGGTCCACGTTATGCCTTTGAATGTGCTTGTCGAGGGGAATGGTGAAGCCTTCAGCTGCAGTTGATCACCCTGGCGTATCGTAGCAGATGTCTTGCTCATGGAGATGCGCGTCATCTTGCGCTCTGTGCCATACCAATAGAGTCGCACGTTGTCAAATGCCAGCCAGTTGGCAGTGGGATTTTCTGTTCGCACGCCAATGGTAATAGCTGTCTTGGTGGTTGTGAACTCCGTAGTGAAATGTTGAGGTGCCCCATTATCGGTGGCTATTTCCGTGGTGGCTTCATTGGTGCCGTCGGAAATGAAGAGCAGCACGCCTGTGACAGGGTTGTTCCTATAACCTTGGTCCACAGCTATAGCGTCTGCTTCCAAACGGTACTGTCCTGCAGGTACGGTAGTGAGAGCCTGTGTGATGGAACCGTTGCCCAAAACACCACCCGACATCCAGTCGTTGTTGTCGCGCCAGGCCTCGGCGAACAGCGAGATACTCACATCGCCATTTGAGTAGTTGGCGCCCATGTAGCCATGGTTCTGAGCGGAGCCGTCGAAGGCGTCAACCCAACCCTCGATATTGCCGTCGAAGTTAGGATTCACGACGAAGTCTTCAGTTACATCCATCCATTCCTGTGCCATCACCGTCGTCGCGACGGATATGAGTAAAGCAGCCAGTAAAGCAGTTCGTTTCATTCTAGTGTGTGTTAGCTAGTTAACAAAAAAGCGACGCAGATAATCTGCGCCGCAAAGGTAGTAAAAGTTTAGGGTTAAGAGTTTAAAGTTTAGAGTTTTTTTATCTCATAGGCTTAGAAAAGTGTTATTTTAACACTTCAATCATCAAAATCAATGATTTTCAACAAATAATCCCTAATCTTTATTCCCTAATCTTTATTCTCTAATCTTTATTCCTTAATCTTTAATAATCTTTAATCCTTAATATTCGGTTCCTCCAGGCCAATGCCCTTGCGCTTGTCCACTACCTTCAGCACCAGTCCGAGCACGAGAGCTGCTACGCCAAGACAGGCGAGCATTACGAGTGGAGCAGTGTAGTTGAACTGCGTCGGGTCAGTGACGCCTGGGTTAGTCTTGTCCAGCACCTTGCCGATGAGCAGGGGGAAGAGCCACAGACCTATGTTCTGAATCCAGAAGATAAGAGCGTAGGCAGAACCGATGACCTTGGCATCCACCAGCTTGGGAACGCTCGGCCAAAGGCTTGCAGGTACCAATGAGAAGCTTGAGCCCAGCACGAGAATTGTCAGGTAAGCTACGATGATACCTCCAACGGCATTACCCTTGAACAGAGGCAGCACGAAGGCAAATGTCAGGTGGCAGGCAATCAGCAGCAGGGAGCCAAGTACAAGCATTGAGGCTGCCTTACCTTTGTGGTCGACATAGCTGCCGAGGATGGGCGTGATGAGCACAGCGAGCAGTGGGAACACGGCAAATACCGTTTCTGCTGACTGGCGCATATATCCCATGTAGCAGTATACCACGAGAGCTGCAATGCTCAGGCCCAGCAGACCATACTTGGCAGCGGCTTTCTTCTGGAAGTTGCTGGCAAAGCCTGCAGCGGCCACAACAAGCATGATAACGTATTGGATGATAGTAACGCTGGAGCCTGCCCAGAACGAACCCTCGGCAGGAGGCGTCAGTGTGAGGTTGCACTGTAGCATGTTCACAGCATACTTCTGGAACGGGAAGATAGCGCTGTAGTAGAGCACGCACAGCAGTGCCACCAACCAGAAGCCGCTTGACGTGAGGATCTGACCTATGTCGCTGATGCGGAATGGGTCGTCCTTCTCCTCGGCCTCACCAGTCTGAGCGTCGAGCTTTTTATCCATGAAGAAATACACGATGGTCATCATCAGGGCTATGCACATAAGCACCACGCCGAAGGCCACTGAACGGCTCACGCTGACATGTCCGCCCAAGCGAGCGAAGAACGGTGAGAAGATCATACATGTGGCTACGCCCAGACGAGCCAGTGCCATTTCCGAACCCATAGCCAGAGCCATTTCGCGGCCCTTGAACCATTTCACGATACCACGGCTCACAGTGATACCTGCCATCTCGCAGCCGCAGCCGAAGATCATGAAGCCGCAGGCTGCAAACTTAGCCGATGCCGGCATGCCCTCGTAGAAGGGGCTCACGCCCAGCTCGTCGAATAGCGGGATATAGTTCAGGTGGTTGGTGAACCACGTCTCAAGGCCGCTGCCCATGAACGCCTCGCTCACGGCATACCATTTCACCACAGCTCCCACCAGCATCACTAATGCCGAGAGCACAGCGGTAAAACGCACGCCCATCTTGTCCAGAATGATACCCGCGAAGATAAGGAAGAAGGCAAACACGTTCAGGAACACCTCCGAGCCCTGCATAGTGCCAAAGGCCGTGGAGTCCCACCCGCGCGTTTCCTGCATCAGGTCCTTAATGGGTGAGAGGATGTCCATGAAGATGTAGCTGCAGAACATGGCCAATGCCAGCAGCAGCAACGCAGTCCAGCGCATTCCTGCGCTGTCGCGAAGAGTCTTTTGAATTGCTTGTGACATAAAGAATTTACTATTTTAACTATGTACTATTTACTGATTATGCACAATTTGGGTGCAAAGATATGTTATTTTAATGAAAAGAGGAAAGAGAATTGAAGAAAAGTGTTTTTTAAAGAGGAAAAACAACTACCTTTGCCGCGTAAAAACAAACATAGTATGCGCATACTTCCACATCTAGTGGCTTTAGCTACTGTGGCTGTCTGGGGCTCCACCTTCGTATATACTAAGCTCCTGCTGCTTGCCAGCCTGTCAGCTGCACAGATCTTCACGCTGCGTTTCATCATAGCGTATGTGCTGTTGCTCGCCTTCAGCTTACTGCAGAAACGGAGCACGCCGTTTCGTTTGCTGTCGGCATCGTGGCGCGACGAGTTGCTCATGGTGGCTTTGGGCGTCAGTGGCGGTTCTCTCTATTTCCTTACTGAGAACAGTTCCATGAACTACACCACTACTACAAACACCTCACTCATAGTGTGTATGTGTCCGCTTTTCGCTGCTGCACTAATAGGCCTTTTCTACAAGAATCAGCGACTCCATGGCCTGCAGATCCTGGGCTCTGTCATGGCTTCGTTAGGCGTCGTTATTGTAGTGCTTAACGGACGTTTCGTGCTCCATCTCTCGCCGTTGGGCGATACGCTTGCCTTCGTGGCTTGTTTGTGCTGGGCCGTTTACTCGTTGCTGATGATTCCTGCCAGTCAGCGCTACGACACGTTGTTCATCACCCGCAAAGTCTTTTTCTACGGCCTGATATCCTTGCTACCTTTTTATTTAGTATATCCGTCGTGGCCGCCTATAGCTCTTATCCTGCGTCCCGATATTCTTTTCAACCTTCTCTTCCTCGGTTGTGTGGCCTCTATGTTGTGCTTCCTGGCTTGGAACTGGGCTATTCGTCGTCTTGGTGCCGTCACCGTCACCAACTATGCCTACTTCAACCCTGTCGTCACCATGTTGTTTGCATGGGTTATCCTTTCAGAACGCATCACCATATACTTCGTTGTAGGCACAATCCTTATCCTTGTAGGTATGTACCTGACCAACAATCCCTCCTTCGCTCGTGGGCTGAAAGATAAAGGACTTATTTCCCGAGAATGACGTTCACCAGTGCTGTTACGTCGGCTATGGTGATGCTGCCGTCTGTGTTTACATCTGCAGCAGGGTGGTCGTACTGATAAGGCTCGACGTTGTCCTTGCCCAAAATGATGTTGACCAAGGCCGTGACATCGGCAATGGTTATGCTGCCGTCGCGATTGACGTCTCCACGAAGGCTGTTGCCAAGGTATTCCAGGCGTGCGTCCTCGAAAGCCACCCATGACGATGAGGTGCCTACGGCCCTTGCTCCTACGCGAAGTGTGCCGTCGGATACTAAGGTTACGACACTTGCTCGTGTGCCGTCGGCAGCGGCAGAGGCTGTTGAGGCATTGGCATAGAGATGGAAATTGGGGCGCGCTAAGGTTGTTGCAGAGAAGCGGTAGTACCCATCGGGCAGGCCATTGATTTCCTGATATATATCAGCGTCGCCTATGCCACCGGCAATCCAGCGCTCGATGTAATAGTCGCCGACTTTACCATCGAGGGCATCGTTGCTCTGCGCCCACCATTCATCACCTACGTATTTCCATCCTGCGGCTGAGCGGCGCTCACCGCCTGGGTTCTCGAGCACGTAGGTTATGTCGAGTGGGTTGTCGTTGGTGGCTACTTGATGGGCGTCGAAGCGACTGACGTAATCGCCCCGCAATATGGAAAAGATGTCGAAATGCCCTACGGCATTGCCGCTTTTGTTCAGGGCTGTCTCAGCATCATCTGCTATGATATTGTCCCATGGTCCCAAGTAGCCTTTGTCTGGGTACACTCCGTTTTGAATGGTCCAATATCCATCGGGCAGGTATTCGTATAGTGTGCGTCCCCAGGCGAGGTCGCCATTGCCGCCATTGTCGCTGCAGCGATAGTTCCAGCTGGCATTCCATTCTGTTTGGTACATATAGTCGGGATAGGTGGCGTTGGCGAGGACCTGATAGCCTGTTCCGTTCTGCTCGTGGTAGTCCATGGTCCAAAGAGTGGATTTGTCTGTCATGGGATTGACGTCGGCTTCATACCACATGGCTTTGCTACCACCCTGATGATTGGGGGCATTAGCTACGAGGGCGAGGTCCTGATCATGGTCGTAGAGCACGAAGAAATAGGGACTGTAGTCGTCGGGCAGGGCTGTGAGGCGTGTGAAGCCATTGGCAGCGAGCTGGTCCTTAAGCGACAGTACCTGGCCATCGGAGCCGAAATAATAAAGATGGAAGTTGTCGGCCATGGTCCAATAGTAACTGTTGGATACAGTACCTCTCAAACCTATGCGCAGGCTGCCTGCCGCGAACTGGCCTTGAAGGCTGTTGGTGTACTTGCCGGCTACGAAATAGTTGCTTCCTGCTTCCATGGTGTTGGGCACAAAGGTGTTGCCTGAGGTTGTAAATTCGCCATTGCTGATGGAGGTGGACTGTTGCTCGGTCATCAGATTAGCCACTTTCTGAGAAGTGGAGTTGATGTATAGTTCGGCGCTGACATCATCGGTACCTGATGTGAAGGCAGTGTATACGACTGCTGGTTCACCTGGGCGTTGGAAGGCATTGGCTGTAAGCTGATATGTTCCAGCTGGCATGTCTGGCAGAGTCTGGTAGAAATCGAAAGTAGTCTGGTAGAACTCTATTGCACCGTAGTTGTGGGTTGGGGCTATCGACCAGCCTTCGGTGCTATTGTTGAGATTGGCGTTCTGGATAAGGAAGGTGAGGTCGTAGGGCACACCGCCCGAGGGTTTAGTGTTGTTGAGGAAAGTGGTGCCTGCACTTTTTATGTCGCTGAGGTATTGAACGACCTGTTCCATTGTTACAGTGCCGCTAATGGCAGACTCGATGTTGGCGATGGTGGTGGCGAGTGCTGAAGTGGCTCCGTCTGTGACATCAGTATGTGCCACGTTCTTGCAGGCGTTGTAGCCATTAAGGTAGCGACGCAGTACGTCGAGCTGTATCTCAACGGCACCATATTCGAAGGCCGGCATGTCATCTTCAGAGAGAATAATCCAACGCTGCGTAGTGGCGTCGTCCCAGATTCTGAACGCAGTGGAGCCTGCCGTTCCCCCGGCTTTTGCTTCCATAGCCTGGCTGGAGGCATAGTCGATGAGATAGTATCCATTGTAGGTCTGCGAACCTACGCTGACATCCACCCTGCATTCCTTCATCTGTATGTCTGTGGCTGAAGCAGAGGCCTTGAAGCCAGTGTTGGAGTTGGCTGCCGAATAGGATAGGTAGTGGTTGGTGGAGGCGTTCTTGAAATGATAGCGTTGGCTGGCAGCATCGAAGGTGATGAACCAAGCAGCACGATTGTCCGATAGCTTGGCTTGGTCGGCAGTCAATGGTTTCCAACCCAGGGTGCCGTCGGCATTCTCTGCGAGATAGTGTGTCATGAGCCCACGGCTCTGATCCTCGCATTTCAGGTAGTAGCGTGTGTTGTCGTCCTGTGGAAAGGCGTAGTAGGGCAGCAGCCATTGGCTGTCGGTGAGCGGCAGGCCTCCTTCGCCAAGAGCCTCGCAAAGGAGCGCGTTGCCAATGTATAGTTGGTCAGTACCGTTGTCCTCATGAGCTCCGTTGATGCCGTATGGCCACATGTGCTGGCTGTCGCCCGAGAGCACGGCACTCTCATCGTTGTTCCAAAAACGCAGGGCATCCCACACGGGTGGCTGGTTGCGGTTGAAGTCGCCCTTGTCGTTGGTCCACATGGAATGTGTGCCTACGCCCACGCCATGGAGTGCCTCGTGCATGATTGTGCCTGCTTGCTGGTAAGAGGTGTTAGGTCCTATTCGCATCCAGCCTCCGTAGCTGCAGTCGGCTGTAGGGGTACCTGAAGCATAATGCAAGCTGGGGTAGAACGACGTCAGTTGTGTGAGGCTGCTCCAATAGTGGTCAAAAGCCAGAGCGGCGGCATTGGATATGCGTGTGTTTATGTCGTTGTCGCCTTCGTTGCCATAGCTCCAATGTATGTTGCCTTGCGGCAGAGTAGGCACTTTGACGATGTCGCCGTAGCCCACGGCATAGTCCTTGGTCATAGCGTAAGCACGAACATAATACATAGTGCCAGGCGTGAGGCCTTGCAGCCAGATGACCTTGCCTGAGGAATTGAGCCAGTCGGAGGTGTAATGGTCGTTGACAGTGGGGTTGGGTGAAGTGCTCCAGCAGAAGCCTTCTTCCACGACATTGCTGCCAGAGCGCTCCAGACGTCCGAAAATCCAGATGGAGCCACGGGCATGCCGTGGATGAGTGGTGACAGCAGGTGCTGAGCCGCTGGGATGACGCAAACGATAAGCGCGTTCGCCTGCTACCACAGCCTTGGCGGCACTGGCCACATTGGCAAGGTTGGCGCCGTTGACGGCAGTGGTCAGCGTAGTGATGAGGCTGTTGTAGTCGGCATCGCTGCCATAGGTGCTGACGAGATTGTTTGCGTAGTCCTTAACCGCATTGCCCACTGCCTTGATGTTGCTGGCTGTGTTTCCAACGTATGTGAGACTGAAATTGTCGCAGGCTACCCAGTTGCCCGATGCGCCGTCGGCCACGAAGCCTATGTCCGCAGTGCCGTCGGTGACTAAGAAATCAAGGGTGTAGGTGTTCCGAATGGTGACTGCCGTGCGCAATCCGTTGGCCACTATCCAGGCTCCCACTTGAGCAGCGCTCTCGTCGTTTTGCGAGATGTTCATTGCTGCTGCAGTAAGGCGATAGACGCCGTTCGTCAGTCCTGTCAGAGTCTGTATGGCCGAGGCTGTACCTACCAGTCCTGGCGCTGCAGTCCAGCGTTCAAGATAAGTGCTGCTGTCCTTAAGAGTGGACATGCCGTCGTTGGTCTGCAACTGCATTCTGGCCACTGTCCAGCCTGTAGTGCCGTTCTCGAAACTGGGGTTGGTGATTGTGATGGTCTGGGCTACAGCGTTGTAACTAATGAATAAGGTACACAGAAACAATAATAAACAATGACGTCGCACTATGGGTAAAAGTTTTATGAGTTAATGAGTTTTTTTAGTTCCTTAGTCTATGTGCTTTTGATAAACGCTTGGATTTGAGGGAGTAGGGCAGTGGCTGCTTCGCGGCCAAGTAGGTAGGTGGCGCGCATACGGCTGCGGCTGTGCGAGATGTGGCCTATGGGCAGTGTCTGCTTAGGGCATATAATTAATGTGTTGCCTGCAGCCGCCTGCTCAGCGATGTACTGCAGTTCAGCGTTGTACATCAGATGGCGGCGCTCCCAAGCTTCAACCAGAACAGGGTAGGGGCGTAGCAAGCGACGTATGAAACGCAGGTGACTTAGTGGCTGCTTCTGGTAGTTGGCAGGTTGGGTAAGGACTACAATATTGCGCTCGAAACCTTGTTGCTGAAAATAGTGCAGGGGTATGCTGTCGGCAATGCCGCCATCAAGGAGGCGCTGGCCGTTGATGTTGACTACGCGTGAAACGATGGGCATCGACGAGGATGCCAGTATCCAGTCGTAGATATCTTCAGTGAAATGGTCGAAGCTTCGGTATACGGCTTCGCCTGTATCAACATCAGTGCAGACGAGATGAAACTGCATGGGCGAGCGGTCGAAGGCTGCGGTATCGAAAACATCGAGCTCGCGAGGCAGGCGGTAATAGGCAAAACGTGCGCCGAAGATGCCGCCCGTGGTCAATAGCGACCATAGGCTGCAATAGCGTGGGTCGTGGGCATATCGCAGGTTGTAGCGCAGCACACGTCCCGGCTGATTGCTCTTGTAGTTGCAGCCGAAACAGGCTCCTGCCGACACGCCCACAACGCCGTCGAATTGCACACCGGCTTCCATGAGCACGTCCATGACGCCTGCTGTGAACAAACCACGCAAGGCGCCTCCTTCAAGAACTAAACCGGTCTTCATTTATCATTCGGAACGATTTCCTCTTCACTTTCTTGTGGCTCCTTCTTGTCCTTGAAACAAGCATTTACAATGCCTGCTACAGCTACACCAAGGAGCATGAAGGGCACGGCTACGAGAACGGCAGTAAGTGAACCTGCCAGATGTTTGGCATTAAGACGATTAGGAGACATAGGCATTTATTTAACCACAAACGGCATCACTTGCAGATCCTTGTCGAGCGACGAGGTGCCGCAGAGAATCTGGTAGCGGCCGGCACGTGGGCTGAGTTCATCGATGGCTTCGTCGTAGTACTCGAAGGCTTCGCTGTCGAGTGTGATGACGGCTTTCTGTGTTTCGCCCGGCTTGAGGCTGAGTTTCTTGAAACCTTTCAGCGCCTTGATGGGCGCTCCGGCATCGTCGAGGGCTTTCACATAGACCTGCACGGTCTCTGTGCCTTGGCATGAGCCGGTGTTGGTGACGGGAACGGTGACGGTGACCTTGCCGTTGATTTTCATCTGTTTGGCCGAGAGCTTGGCCTTGCCGAGCACGAAAGAGGTGTAGCTGAGGCCGTAGCCGAAGGCATACTGCGGCTGACCGGTGAAGTAGCGATAGGTGCGGTTCTTCATCGAATAGTCGAGGAAATCAGGCAGGTCGGCTGTGGAACGGTAGAAGGTGACGGGCAGTTTGCCGCCAGGGCTGTAGTTGCCGAAGAGCACGTCGGCCAGCGCCTTGGCGCCGCCCTGACCAGGATACCAGGCCTGAAGCAAAGCGTCGTACTGACCTTCGACGCTGCCGAAAGCGATAGCCGAACCAGAGCAGTTGACGAAAACGACTGGGCGGCCTGTTTCGTGCATGGCACGCACCAGCCGCTGCTGCACGCTGGGCAGTTCGATGTCCTGCTTGTCACCGCCCTCGCCTTCCATCTGGGGCGAGATTCCGCCTATGACGATGATGGCGTCAGCAGCCTTGACCTTAGTAGCCAGATCTGTAAAATCCACGAGTTTGCGCTCGCAGATGTCGCCACGAAGCATGGCGAAGTTGCCATCGCCGCGGCGATATTCGATGACGATGTCGTAGGTCTGACCTTGGGTGACGGGGAACGACTTATATTCCACACGACGGCGGAAACCGCCACGACGGCCGCCGCCCTGAGCCTCTTCAACCACGGCGCCATTGACTTTCAGCGTGTAGCCGTTGTCGGTGGAGATGGTGTATTTCATCTCGCCTGTGAAGGTGGCTGTGTACTTTCCACTGACGCGCACCGACAATGAGTCGTTGTTCACGCCTTCGGCAAAGCCCCAGGCTCCGAACGTAGAGAAGTTAAGCTCTTTGTAATAACCTGTCTTGGCTGGCTCGCCGCTGAGTGTCCTGTTGTTCCAGAATTCTACTAATACGCCCTGGCCGCCGTTGAAGTCCTGCAGGTGAGGCACCGTCTCGTAGTCGTCGTTGCGCTCGCATGCCTTGTCATAAATGATATTGACGCCAGGCAGGGCGGCACGGATACCTTCGAGCAGCGAGTGTTGATGCGCGCGGGTGGGTGTGCCGCCATAGTTGCCGTTGAGCAGCCCGACATCGTCGGCATTGGGGCCTACTACGGCCAGTGTGCGTATGTTCTTTGACAGCGGCAGCACGGGCTCTAATTGTCCGCTTTTCGCTTTTACCTTATTATTTTGAAGCAGCACCATGGATTCGCGTGCAGCCTGTGTGGCCAGTGCATCGTGCTCCTCGCTGCTGATGACGCTCTCGCCCATTGAGGCCCAAGGCAGGCGGTCGGCAGGGTCGAACATGCCCAGCTCGAAGCGCCCCATGAGCGTGCGACGCAGGTGCTGGTCGAGGTCGCTCTCCTTGATGAGGCCTTTCTCCAGACCCTGGGTGAGGCTCATGAACACCTTGCCGCACTCGAGGTCGGTGCCGTTCAACACGGCGTCCACGGATGCCGTGAGGCCGTCCTTGTGTGTCTCATGCTGTCCGCGATTGAAGAAGTTGTTGATGGCGTCGCAGTCGGTGACTACAAGTCCGTCGTAGCCCCATTTGTTGCGGAGGATGTCGATGAGGAGGCGGTCGCTGGTGCAGCAGGGCTTACCTTCGAAACGCTGGTAGGCGCACATCACTTCGCGCACGTTGGCTTTCTTCACCAGCGCCTTGAAAGCAGGCAGGTAGGTCTCCCACAGGTCGCGGTTCGAGGGCTCAACGTTCATCGAGTGACGCAGGGGCTCAGGTCCGCTGTGCACAGCATAGTGCTTGGCGCATGCATGTGTCTTCACGTATTTGGGATCGTTGCCTTGCATACCCAGCACGGTCTGCACGCCCAGCACGGCCATCAGGTAGGGATCTTCGCCGCAGGTTTCCTGTCCACGTCCCCAGCGGGGGTCGCGGAAGATATTGACGTTGGGGCACCAGAACGACAGCTCAGGATTGCCCGGGTAATAGACTTCGCCCATGCCAACGTGCTTGACGCTGTGGTCGGAGCGGTTCCAGTTGGCACGTGCCTCGTCGCTCACCTGCGAGAAGACATCGAACACCAGCTTCTCGCTGAAAGCGGCTGCCATGCCGATAGGCTGGGGATAGACGGTGTAGCCGCCCTGACGAACGCCGTGGCAGGCCTCGCTCCACCAGTTGTACGAGGGGATGCCGAGGCGCTCGATGGAGATGCTCTTGTTCATCATGAGGCCCACTTTTTCCTCCGGCGTCAGCATGCCGAGGAGGCTCTCGACACGCTCAGCGCGAGGCACACTGGGGTCTTGCCACTTATACTTTTCCTGCGCAGTAGCGCCCATGGTGGTAATGACGATGGCAACGGCCATCAGGAATTGTCTTTTCATAATCGTATCTTTTGATTTTTGTGCTTGTAAATCACTTGACAGCTATTTTCTTGCCATTGATGATGTAAATGCCGCGTGGCAACTTCGTGTCGGAGCTGCTGTTGGCTACTCGACGTCCGCTCAGGTCGTAGATTGTTTGAGGCTTGGTGGACGTGGCAATGTCCTCGACGCCTGTGTTGAGCGTGCATTTGAGCTCCACCTTGTCGATATTGCAGCTCGAGCCGGTTATGGTGATGCGGATGATCTGCGGCCCTGTCTCAAGCTGGCGAGAGAGGTTGCCCTTGACTACCTTGTAGGTGCCCCAGTCGTTGTTGCCTGTCTTGGGCACGGTTATGCGGGCTAATGTGGTGACCTGTTCGCCGTTGACAAGTCCGATGGTGAAGCCTGAGCCTGAGACGCCCGATGATACGGTGGCTTCGAAGGCATACTTGCCAGGCTCAGTGACGTTGACTGAGTATTCCAGCCATTCGTTGGTGTTAGTGTAGCCGATTACATAGCCGCCGTTGCCTTGGCCGATGTCCACTCCGCCGTTGTCGGAACGATAGTTGGTCTTGGCCTCGTCCTCGCTGTTGGAGTCATGGAAGGTAAAGCCCTCGCCGCCTTTGTCGAAGTTCTCGGCCTCGATGATGCCTGGAATGGTGATGGTACCCTTGAAGGGCGTGCGCTTGGGCTGCACCTTGAGCGTGTAGGTCGCTACAGGCGAGAGGCGGTCATCGGCATCGGTAGCTACGGCTTTGATGACGTAAGTGCCGGTAGCTGTGGGGCGATAGCGATAGTCGTAGGGTGCCGTGGAAGAGGTCTTGGCAAGAATGCCGTCGACGTAGTACTTGACGTTTTTGATGCCAAGGTCCTCTGGTGTGATGGCTACGGAGATGTTGGTGTAGGTGTTGACGGTAGCTGGTGCCGGATCGGCGCTGAGGGCTATGGCCATGTCATTGTTCACTTCAATGCGCTTGAACACGATGCGGTCTATGTCGAAGCCGCTGTGAACCACGGTGAAGCGTATGCGCTGCTCGCCTGCCTCCAGAGGAATGAGTGTGCGGCCGTGGATGGCTTTCAGGGTGTTCCAATTGCCTGTGTTGTGAATGGGAAGAACGTCGGAGATAGGTGTGAGCTTGCCGTCGCGGCTGAGGTCGAGGCGGAAGGTGCCGTCGTTGTTGTTGTCGCCGGCTGCAGCGTAGGCGTCGAACTCGTAGTAGCCTGCCTCTGCTACGTTGACTGTGTATTCGAGCCACTCGCCGGCATTGGTGTAGCCTATGGCGTAGCCGCCGTTCTTGCTCACTACATCCACGCCGCTACCGTCGTTGCGATAGGCTGAGGTGCCTTGGTTGTTGCTGTCGGAGTCGTGGTAGGCATCGCCTTCAGCTCCCATGTCGAAGTTCTCGCTCTGGATGGTGCCAGGCAGCGCGATGACGCCCTTGAAGGGTGAACGTGGGTTATACACTGTGATGCCCGACAGGCGTTCGTAGGTGCTGCCGTCGGTGGTGGTGACTACGGCTTTGAACTGTACCTTGCCTAAGGCCGATGGGGTGTATTCAGTCTCGTAGGGCGCCTCGGTGAAGGTCTTGATGATGGTATTGCCGGCGTAGAGGTCGATGCGCTCGATGGTCTTGGTACGCATGCGTGCACGTACATTAATACTGATGGGTTCATCTTTGGTGGCGTTGATGGTCGATGGCTTGACATAGACCGACGCTTCTTTCTTCATGCCCGGGAATGGGCTTTTGGCGGTCTTGGCCTTAGCGCTGGCCATGTAATCACGCAGCCACGTCATCGCCGGACGGTCAACGCCGTTGCGTATGATGCCTGAGGTGCCGTTGGTGACCCATGTGTGGCCGTAGATATATCCCCAGAAGGTGATGCCGGCACAATAATCGGCTTCCCACATGTAGGGTATCTGTTCCTTGTAGCGCTGCTCCTGCAGGGCATCGTCTTCGGTGCCGATATCGTACTCCGAACTGAACATGGGCATCTTCAGGGCGCTTTGGATCTCGTTCATTGCCGACTTGAAGTTTGTCACGTTCATGTCGGTGAGATCGTGTGACTGGCATCCGTAGGCGTCGATAGGTGCTCCGGCATTGCGCAGGATGCGAACGAGGTCAATGAATTCGGCGCGTTGCCACTGGAACGTGTTGAAGTCGTTGTAGATGAGGATGGCGTCGGGCCAGCGTTCGTAGGCCATCTCGAAAGCTTTGATAATCCAGTCGTAGCCTGTCTTGCCGTCGCCCCCGAGGGCGTCCTTGTAGGGCGCAGGGTTGTGACCTGGCACTGCCTCGTTGACCACGTCGATCAAGTCAATCGAGGGGTAACGGGCTTTTATGGCGTCCATCCATTCCTCGATGGCCTTGTACTGCTGAGCCGTGGAGAGGTTGTCGAGCCAGCCGGGGTACTGTTGGCCCCAGATCAGGCAGTGGAACTTGAATGGGAAATGGTGCTGTTTGGCGTAGTTGTAAGCCGCGTCGCAGCCGCTCCAGTTGAAACTGCCGCGCCGTGAACCTTCAATCGACGACCATTTGGACTCGTTCTCGGGTGTGATTTGGTTCCATAGTTGGTAGAATTTCTCAGCGCCGTAGTCCACCTGTCCGCTGGTGGTGATGTTGCCCAGGAATTTGTCCGGGTTCGTCGACAGCTGGGCTTGGCCTATTGAAGGCAACAGTGCCAATAGTACTGACAGGAAGATGCTCTGTAGTTTCATATCCGTTAGGTGTAAAAGTTTCGTTTTATTGTAGTGGTAATTTATTTAATTTAAGATACAGGATCTTGTTTATTGTAGTTGTATAGAATACGTTTTTATTGATGTTGTGCGCTGCAAAGATATCAATTTTTCTGTTTCCGTTCTAATCTTTTGCATTTTATTTCACTTTTCGTTTCAAGGGACCTCATTTTATTGCTTCTTTGCAAGGAGATTTTCATAACTCGGTGTCATTCTTTTACCGCAGCTATTTTGCAAATTAATATCATGGCACTCGTCCGGAAGCAGCGCTCACCTGCATAAGTTCTAATCACCATCAACTTGGGGTACATGTTAATTGAATCAGTATTGTAATTAACTCAAGTTTCGCATGTTATGGAAGTTAAATTAAGGTTTAGGTTTCTTGTTGGCCCGCACGTTCGTTCGTATTGCGCACTACGAGCGTTCGTGAGGTGCGCCGTGGCCTTTGGCGCGTGCCATTTTGAATTCATTGCAAAGGTACGGCATTCCGGCGAGGCGACCAAAAACGGGGTGCTGTGGCGTGTTAAAAAGTGTAAGGGGAGCCTGTGTCAAAAATCAACATATCCAGTACAATGTCAACTGTTCCGAAGTGATAGAGCGACAGGCATGCGGATTTCCGAATGTTAAAACAAAGACCGACAGAGGACGGGGAAAAATAACAATTAATATCAATAACAATTTGTTTTTCACATGGTGTGTTTAGGGTAAGAAGTAAGCCATTATTATATATATATATAATAATGAATTTTATGTTTGCTGTTTTCCGGCAGTGGGGTATGGGGGGCGGAATTTATTTGTTATTTGTTAGTTTTTGTTAGAGTGTCTTTCCCTCAGAAAGGTCTGACGGCTGATTAGAGAGATTTTTTCTTTCAGCACTGGACGCTTTCTTGGAGAGTCAAATGAAAAAAAACATTAGGTGTCTTACTTAATATTTGAGAATTTTTTAGAACTTTTGAGAAATTTGTTTTGCAGTTTTGAGAATTTTGCTCATCTTTGTGTCGTAAAATCAAGTAGTTATGTTCAAAAGAGCGAAATGCGGTCTATGATGAACGCTATGCCCGATGAGGAGAACCGTAACTCATACGGCGACGGAGTGGCACTGCTCATTGGCCTTACAGGCCGCTCAATACTGGTTGCTCATACATCCGAAACTTAAAAATCTCATTCTTCACTCTTCGTTCTTCACTTCAAAAGTAACTCTGCTTCTTTACTTTTCACTCTTAAAAAACAAACAAAAGAAAATGAACATCAGACACATTTTAGGCATAGCACTGCTTGCCGTCAGCTCAGTTATCTGTGCACAGAGTACAAGTCCTAGTACAAGGTGGCATTGGGAAAAGGGAACTATCGTTGTGGACACACCACCCCGTCCTGCGGGGCAAGCGTCAGCCCTTCGGCTTACCGCGCCTAAACTGGAGACCGTCAGAATAGGATTTGCAGGCCTTGGAAGCCGTGGCCCTTGGGCCGTGAAGCGCTATTGCCACATCCCCGGCGTGCAGATTGTCGCTCTTTGTGATTATGAGGAAGAGCGTGCAAGGGATGCCCAAAAGTACTTGAGAGAGGCTGGTCTGCCTCCTGCTGACATCTATAGTGGAGAAACGGGATACGTTGACATGTGCAAGCGAAAGGATATCGACTTGATATATGTGGCTACAGACTGGGACCATCATTTCCCCGTGGCCAAGTGCGCTTTGGAGAACGGCAAGCATACTGCCATCGAGGTGCCTAGCGCCATGAACCTCGAGCAATGTTGGGAGCTTATTGACCTAAGCGAAAAGAACCGCTTGCATTGCATGATGCTGGAAAACTGTTGCTACGACTACTACGAGATGTGCGCCCTGAACATGGCTCAGCAGGGACTCTTTGGCGAGATAATTCGTGCCGAGGGTGCTTACATCCATACGCTGAACGAGGCAAATATCTGGACGGGATACTGGCATAATCCTGACGGCTCAGACCCCGAGAACCTGCATTGGCGACTGAAATACAACAAGGAGAATAGAGGCGATGTCTATGCCACTCACGGACTTGGCCCTATTGCTCAGGCTCTGAACATCCATCGAGGCGACCGCATCAAGACGCTTATCGCTATGGATACCAATCCCTTCTGCGGACGCGAAGGCTACAAGGAAGTGACCGGCAAGGAGTGCGACTCTTTCCGCAACGGCGACCACACCACAACGCTCATGCGCACCGAAAAGGGCAAGGTTTTGGAGATTCAGCACAACGTGATGAGTCCGCAGCCATACAACCGCATGTACAAACTGACGGGCATGACGGGCTTCTGCACCAAGTATCCCGATCCGAAGATATATATCAGTAAGAAGAGTGCAAGCAGCATGGGGCTTGCCGACATGGCAGGCAAGATATCTGGACACAACTTCCTGCCAAAGGAAGAGTATGATGCCTTGATGAAACAATACTACCATCCCATTCTGAAGAAGTTCGGCGACTTGGGTCGCGAGTTCGGACATGGCGGCATGGACTATACGATGGATGCCCGTCTGGTTTATTGTCTGCAGAACGGCTTGCCTCTCGACATTGATGTCTATGACTTGGCAGAATGGTGTGCCTTGGCAGAGCTTGGTGCCTTGAGCATGGACAACGGCTGTGCTGCTGTGTCTTTCCCTGATTTCACCCGTGGAGGATGGAACGAACAGCAAGGTTTCCGCCATGCTTATGCCTCTCCAGAAGAGGAGGCTGCCGCAGAGAAGGCTGCTCGCGAAAGTACTGCAAGACAGAAGGATATGGCGGCGAAGAAGAAACTTTGGGAAAAGTACGACAAGGCTCAGTCCCCGAAGCCTCGCAAGTAGTAATGAGCGGCCTGAAAGGCCAATGAGCAGTCAGCCCAGGCTGACTGCTTGATGGCTCGTTGGGGCGCTGCATAGCTGCGTATTCATACTTCCGAAACTTGAATTGAGGCTATATAAACGAGAAATAATCGGTATTTGAGCGATTGACTATCGATATTTCCTGATATTTCATCGTTCGTGTTGAAATAATGGCTATTTTTGTGCCGTGAAAGCGACAGCTCTGCCGACGTGTGAAACAAGATAAACGGACATTAAACCAGTAAAAAAGAAGATCATTATGTATAAGCAAAGTTCACTGCAAGGCCGGCATTGTAAGCCATTGATGTTGGCCTTATTATTGACTACGGCGGCACTGATTGCAGGCTGTGCCAGTTCTGAAGAGCGTGCAAGGTACAAGGCCATGACGCAGCAGGCGGTTATGGAAGGCCTGGCGCAACGGCATTTATGCATAAGTATCACATCGATGAGTTCGGCTCGCTATGGCACAAGGATGGTGTCGGGCGGGTTCAGCCTTGAGATAAAGGGCGACACAATAAACAGCTATCTGCCATACATAGGGCAGGTGTACCAGAGCATGGTGTATCCCACGCCGCAAGGCTTGAATTTCGAAGCCCCGATCCTCGCATTCAACCAGAGCCGTCAGAAGTCGGACCTCACCCGTATAGTGCTCGACACGAAGACGCAGGAGGATAATTACCGTTATGTAATAGATGTCTACGACTCGGGCAAGGCTTACATCCGTGTGCGAGGCCAGTTGCGCGATGCTATCAGCTTCGAGGGTGATGTCGACGTATCATTGCCCAAACATTAGCCACTCATTAAGCAATTATTGCATAGCCAGAGGCTATAAGAAGAGTTTAATTGTATATAGTTTCCACAAAAAAACACCCGCCGGAGAAGCCTCCGGCGGGTGCTTTGGATTATGTGTAGCTATCTTTTCAGATGCTTCCGGTGTTGACGATGGGCTGGGCGTTGTCTTCGCCGCAGAGCACAACGAGGAGGTTCGAGACCATCTGAGCCTTCTTGTCGTCGTCGAGGCGTACGATGTCCTGTTCCTTCAACTGGTCGAGGGCCATCTTCACCATTGACACTGCACCTTCCACAATCTTCTCGCGAGCTGCTATGATGGCTGTGGCCTGCTGGCGACGCAACATCACGGCGGCAATCTCAGGAGCATAGGCGAGGTAGTTGATGCGTGCTTCCACAACTTCGATACCAGCCATAGCCAGACGTTCGGTGAGCTTGGCTTCGAGCTGGTCGTTGATTTCCTCGCCGCCGCTGCGCAGGGTGATGTCCTCGGAGCGCGACTCTGTGTCGTCGTAGGCATACTGACCTGCCACCTGACGCAGGGCAGCATCGCTCTGTACGCGAACGAAACGCTCGAAGGCAGCCATCATCGACTTGACATCGGTGCCTACTTGGGCGTTGGTCGCAGCCATGGTCTGCGAGTCTATCTCGAACATAGCCTTATAAGTATCTTTCAGGCGCCATACAAGCACGAGACCTATCATCACGGGGTTGCCTTCCTTGTCGTTGACCTTGATGGGTTCAGCGTCGAGGTTGCGAGCACGCAGCGATAGTTTCTTAGTGGTGGTGAAGGGGTTGATCCAAAAGTAGCCAGTGCGAGTGAAGGTGCCGACATATTTGCCGAAGAACATCACGACGCGTGCCTCGCCAGGCTCGAGCATCATGAAACCAGCCCAGAGGAACAGCGACACAAGCAGCACCACGCCGCATCCTACTCCCCACTGCCACGACTCGTTCTCGATAGCGAATACGAACATCACGATGGCTGCAATGGTCAGAGCCAGATTCAGGAACAACATGAAGAAACCGCTCAATGTGGTTCCTTTGTAAGCAAATTCTTTCGTTTCCATAATTGAAATGTTTTTAAGGGGTTTCTTTACTCCTTTATGGAAGTAGCGAGGATTAGTGACCCTGAGGGGTGAGGCTTTTTTATTGTTTCAGCCAGCGCGCGAGCCAATCGAAATAGGTGCGTTGCCAGAGGATGCCGTTCTGGGGCTTGAGCACCCAGTGGTTCTCGTCGGGGTAGAGGAGCAGTTCGGCCTCGATGCCCTTCATGCGAGCAGCATTGAAGGCGCTCATGCCCTGTGTGGCATTGATGCGATAGTCCTTCTCTCCGTGGATGCAGAGGATGGGTGTGTCCCACTGGTCAACGAAACGATGGGGTGAGTTGTCGTAAGTCTTCTTGGCGTTGGCTGTCATGTCCTTGTTCCAGAAAGCGTCGTCGTACTCCCAGTTGCTGAACCAGTTCTCCTCGGTCTCGGTGTACATGGCTTCGAGGTTGAAGGCTCCGTCGTGGGAGATGAAGCACTTGAAACGCTTGTCGTGGTGGCCGGCGAGGTAGTAAACGCTGAAGCCGCCGAAGGAGGCACCGACGCAGCCGAGGCGGTCGCGGTCGACGTATGGCAGGTTGTCGCAGGCTTCGTCGATGGCAGAGAGGTAATCGTGCATGCACTGGCCTGTCCAGTCGCCTGATATTTCCTCAAGCCACTCCTGTCCGAAGCCGGGCAGGCCGCGGCGGTTAGGAGCTATGATGACATAGCCCTGCGAAGCCATGATGTAGAAGTTCCAGCGGTAGCTCCAGAACTGCGATACGGGCGACTGCGGGCCACCTTCGCAGAAGAGCAGGGTGGGGTACTTCTTCGAGGGGTCGAAGTGAGGGGGCTTGATAACCCAGTAGAGGAGCTGCTGCCCGTCGGTGGTGGGGCACCAGCGGGGCTCGGAGCTGCCAGGTGCAAGCTGCGAGAGGATGTGGTCGTTCTCGTGGGTGAGCTGGACTTCCTCGGCGACGGAATCGCCGAGAACACTAACGAGATAGAGGTCGGCGGGGTGGAAGAAGTCGTGGCGCTCCATGAGGAGGCGGGTGGGGGAACCCTCGGCTGACGCCGAGGGCACGGTGGCAAGTGCACCCCAGTCGGCTTGGTCGTTGGTGAGCTGCTTCACTTCACCCTTGAGGTTGGTACGATAGAGGTTGACGGTGGCGTGCCATACACCTATAAAATATAAGGTGTTGCTGTCGTCGCCCCAGACGAAGTCGTCGACGTTGGAGTCGAATTCCTCTGTTACATAGACTTTGGCTTCTGCCGAAGGCTCCTTGTCCAACTGCTGGAGGTCATAGACGCAGAGCCGCTGGCGGTCGGCCTCGTAACCGTCGCGCTCCATCGAGAGCCAGGCAACGTAGCGGCCGTCGGGCGAGAACTTGGGGTTCTGGTCGTAGCCTACTTGCAGATCAGAGCCGTAGTCTTTCTTGTTGATGGCTTGGTTCTTGAGCGTCTTGGTCGGATTGAGCAGGTTGTCGGTGTGGTAGGCCAAGCCCTCGTCGGGCACGACGTCAAACTCGCATCCGTTCTTGCAGAGGTTTCGGGTCTTGTCCATATCGCTGCTTTCCACGTCATAGAGGAAGATGTCGGAGTCTGTACTGATGCTGTAGTCGAGACCCGTCTTGCAGCGGCAGGTGAAGGCGATGTGCTTGGAATCAGGACTCCATGCCAACTGCTCGATGCCGCCGAAAGGCTCCATGGGGCATTCGTAAGGGAATCCTTCAAGAATATCGAATTCTTTGCCGCTCTTGATGTCTAAGACGAAGGGGTGCGGAATGCTCTCGACGTAATGGTCCCAGTGGCGGTACATGAGGTCGGTGATGACGCGGCCTTGCGAGAGTGGCAGGTCGGCAGGACGCTCCTTGATGATATCGTGGAAGGGAACGGCCTTGATGATGATGACTTTCTGCTGGTCAGGCGAGAAGAGGAAACCCTCGACGGCGCCACCGGTCTTGGTGAGCTGCTTGCGCGACTTACCCTTGGCATTCATCGTCCATATCTCGCCCTTGGAGGCGAAGGCCAACTTGTTGTTGTCGAGCCATACGGGGTCGCTGCCGGGGCCGAGGAATACCTCTTCGTTGGCAGTTGCGACAGAGTCGCTACATACTGGACGGATGTAGAGGATGGTGTTGCTGCGGTTCTCGGCAACGCTGTAATAGGTGACTTGGTAGGCAACGCGCTGGCCGTCGGGTGAGACGGCATAGGAGCCTATGCGTCCCATGGCCCAAAGGGCTTCGGGGGTGAGGGTGTCGCTGGCAAGCTGTATGTCGCTGCGCGTGATGATGACCTTAGTGTCTTGTTTGCAGGCGCTCATAGTGGCGATGACCAAAAGGATAAGGGCTAATCGTTTCATCGTATTATCGTTTTTGTTGTTGTCTTTGTTGCTCCTCGGCCATCTTCTGCAAGGCTTCGAGGCGTGCGGCCATGCCTGACGCTTTCTTGGGATTGTTGGCGTTCTTGGCTTTGTAGGCTTCCATCTGATCAAGGAGCTTCTTGTCGTCGGTGGTCTTGCGGAGGAACCACATGATGAGGATGGAGGTGAAGCCGGAGAGGAAGTAGTAGTAGTTGAGGCCTGAGCTGTAGGTGTTGAACATGAAGAAGAACATGATGGGCATGAGGTACATCATCCAGCGCATCATCTTCATCGACTGTTCTTGCTCTGGCGACATGACGGCGTTCTGCTGCTGTTTCATCGAGATCCATGTGTTGGCAATCTGCATGACACAGAAGAGCACACAGAAGATGCTGAGGTGGTCGCCGATGAGCCAGACATCCTTGCCCCAGCGGATGACGTCGTCGTAAGCTGAGAGGTCGTCGGCCCACAGGAAGCTCTGTCCGCGCAGCTCGATGGCGTTAGGTACGAAGTTGAAGAGGGCAATCCAGATAGGCATCTGTATGAGCATCGGCAAGCAGCCGCCCATAGGCGAGACGCCGTACTGGGAGTAGAGCTGCATCATCTCCTGCTGCTTCTTCATGGCGTCCTCCTGCTTGGGATATTTGGCGTTGAGGGCATCTATTTTGGGCTTGAGCACACGCATACGTGCGCTGGCCAGATAGCTCTTCTTGGTGGCAGGATATACGAGCGCCTTGACGATGAGTGTCAGGAGCAAGAGAACGAGTCCCATGTGGAGGCCGAAGCCCTTGAGCCAGTCGAAGACATAGATGATGAACCAACGGTTGATCCAACGCACGATAGGCCAACCGAGATAGACGAGGTCCTCGAGTTCGAGGTCCTTGCTGGTGTTGAGGCTCAGTTTGTTGTGGGCTTTCAGGGTGTGGAAATCGTTGGGACCGAAGTACATCTGAAGCTGCGTGGGTTGAGCGCCTGTGGGGTCAAAAGCGGTCTGCATCGTAGCCTCATAGTTCTTCAGGTAGCCCTGACCTTTCTTATAAACCTGCGATTTGAGGTGGGCATTGGTGATCTGCTGCTGGCTGATGAGCACGGCCGAGAAGAACTGGTTTTTGAAGGCTACCCAGTCGAGGGCTTCTTCGATGTCCTTCTCCTTGTCGGAGGTCTCGCTGAGGTTGTCTGTCGAGCCGTCGGCCTCATGGTAGCGGATGCAGGCATACCGCTGCTCGAAGTCAAAGCCTTTCTCTAACTGGCGGGCACGGTCGTTCCATGAGATGTCGAGAGTGCGCATCGAGGGCGCGAAGAGGTTCGAGATGCCGTTGGCACGGATAATCATGTCGACCATGTAGGCATCGGGACGCAGGGTGTAATCGATGTCGAGAGAGCCTGTTGCGAGGGGGAGGCGGAGGGTGAGGGATTGACCCGAAGCAGATGCTTCGGGCGCTGTGGCAGAGAGCTCTGCAGGCGCTGTGGCTGAGGGCTCAACGGGAGCTGTAGCAGAGGACTCTGCAGGCGCTGTGGCAGAGGGTTCCACAGCCTGGAAATAGAGGTTTGAGGTGATGATGTTCTCCTGCTTGGTGGCAAGGGAGAGCACCATGCGGGTGTCCTTGGCACTGACGAGGTGGATGTTTTCCTTCTGCTGGTCTTTATAGTTCTTGAGTTCTACGTCCTCGATCATGCCGCCGTGGGTGTTGATAGTAACCTTCACGAGGTCGTTCTCGAGGGTAAGGAGTTGTCCTGTGCCTTGCGATGCTGCGAAGAGGGCTGAGGTGGAGTCGAGGTTGAGGGAGTCGCCCTCAGTAGAAGCCTCAAAGGGTGTTAGTGGCGCTTCAGCTGCTTTTTCAGCCTCGGCGCGTTGAACAGCGGCGATGGAATCACGCTCGCGTTGTGCTTTCAATTGTTCCTCGCTGGGTCGGCTGTACCATGAGAAGAGGATGAGCACGAGGGCCATGAGGATAAATCCTGTTACTGTGTTTTTGTCCATATATTTATTTTAACGATTTGACAATCTGAGAATTTGCCTTTTTGTGAAGGTGCGAGTTAATCCTTTATGCAAGAATCGTGATTAAGTAACCTTTAAAGAAAGGCGGACTTATATATTATTATTGATTTCCCTGTTTATTTCCTCGATGTAGTTGAGCAGCTCGTCGCGGCCCTGACGCGTCTCAGAGGAGGTGATGAAATGGGGCGGGAGAGGTTCCCAATCCTCGGCGAGACGAGTAAGGTAGGCGTTGATGTTGTTTGCGAGGGCTTGCTTCGAGAGCTTGTCGGCCTTGGTGAAAACTATGCTGAATGGCACGCCGCTCTCGCCAAGCCACTGCATGAATTCTAGGTCCACTTGCTGTGGCGCATGGCGACTGTCGATGAGCACGAAGAGGTTTGTAAGCTGCTCGCGCTGAAGCACATAGCCGGCAATCATGTTCTCGAGCTTTTGGCGCTCCGTCTTGCTGCGCTTAGCAAAACCATAGCCTGGCAAGTCTACAAGATACCAAAGGCCGCTGTTTGCTGATTGCCGTGTGGCAACAGACTGAGCAGAGGGTTTGGAATGAATCTCGAAATGGTTGATAAGCAGCGTCTTACCTGGCGTGGCAGAGGTCTTGGCCAGACGCTTGTTGCCTGTGAGCATATTGATGAGGCTTGATTTGCCTACGTTGGAGCGCCCTATGAAGGCATACTCCGGACTGTGGTGCTCAGGACATTGGTCGAGAAGTGCGCTGCTCTTGAGATATGTGGCAGATTTTATTTCCATTATGATTTAGAAATCGTAGTTGAAACCAAGCGAGAGATATTCCTGGAACATCCAGTGCGTTTGGCGAGCGCTGTCGTCGGTGAGGTTGCCGTCGGCGTCCTTCTTGAGGTTGTAGTATCTGTTATCCTCGTAGCGTGGATATAGGAAGAGCTTGGCGCTGAGGTATTTGTTGATGGAGAAGTTGATGGTGTGCTCGTTCTCGATAAGGGTCGACTTGAAGTTGGAGAACCAGTACAGGCGCGACTGCCACGAGATGTTCTTTGCTATCTTATAGTTGAAGGTGAACTGGATATTCGGTCCCCAATCGTGCTTTGAGTTGTGGCCTTTGTGAATGCCGTAGCGTGTGACGCGGCTGTCAACGTGAACGTAGGTGATGACATACGAGAGCGGTGCCAGCTTGAGGGTTCCAGTGAAGCGTTTCTTGTTGATATTGTAGTCCATACCGATTGATGAACGAACGTAGAGAGGCGAGAGGAAGTCGGAGATGACATTCTTCGACGAACCCTGATAGCCACGGTAAGGCTGCGACTGCAGCTGCAGCTGTGCAGCGTAGTTCCAGTTGCCGATGGCCTTGATACCAAGGTTCGACGTGAAGCGCAGCAGGTTGTCGGTGGGGCGGAACTTGGGGATGTTGTTCTCGGCTGTCTGGAATCCCAGTCGTGCTTCAAAGCGGTTGCTTAGCTGAACCTTACGCTGGTTGTTGTAGTTGGCATCGAGCGTAATCATGCTGAGCAGAGTGTAACTGTTTAAACCGCCTTTGTACCAGTTTTTAGACACGTAGCTTTGGGTGAACTGCAATCCTCCGTTGCCCTTGAATGTCCAGAAGTTGGGGCGCTTCACCTCGGGCTCCACCTCTTCCACTTTCACGTCGGGTTCTTCGTTGACGACTTTCTCAGCCAGTTTCACTTCTTCTACGATGGCTTTCGAGATGTCGTCGCGCAGTCCGCCAGACTCGGTGAGCTGCTGCTGCGTGGCTGTAAAGAGCTGAGGATAAGAGGTGTAGGCGCGTGCAAGTTCATTATTAGATGCTTCCACAAGCAGCAGTTGCGTGTCGACCTTGGAACCAAGCGAGGGCAAAGTGGAACTTGATGCAAGTGTTTGCTGCTGAGCCATTTGCTGCGAAAGCACTGCGTTGTAAAGCGTTCCTTGCCCAATGAGAGGGAAGATGTATGGCGAGAAGACTACACGATGGGGTGGTGGCGCCACGCGTGTATCCACAATCGCAGCAAGGGAATCAAGGTAGTTCTGTACTATGGTGCTGTTCACGGAAGACGTCGGCAGGTCGTCAGCGTCTATGGATTTTGCTGCAAGATGCGTTGCACCCGCTGCAAGTGCGATTAGGAGTAATGTTTTTTTCATAATATTAATAGATATTTGTGGCAAAAATAATGAAAATGCGTCTATAATCGTGTGTTTTCGGGCGAAAAAAGAGTGCAAACAGAATCTTTTGTCTATTTTTGTAGGCATAATTATGCTTTTTAATCAGAAACTTCATAAAGAATCAAGAACATAATGAGCAAAGCAATGACTTTAGTTGCCGATAGCGGTTCCACCAAAACGGCCTGGCTGTTGAGGCGCCAGGGGCACGATGATATCAGCGTTGAGAGCGTGGGCATCAATCCCGTGCGCGATGCTGCAGATGACATCGAAAAGGTGGTGGCTGGCGTGGCTGCTACGATAGAGACTTATTTGGCTGTTGAACCTGATTTCCAAGCACATAGACAGTGGCAGAGGCATCTCTCGGTGTTCTTCTACGGAGCCGGTTGTATAGAGCCTTTCAAGGACTCTGTGGTAGAGGCTTTGAAGAAGTGCTTTGCAGGTAGCAAGGTGGCTGTTGAGAGCGATCTGCTGGGAGCTGCACGTGCGCTGTGCGGACATGCCGAGGGTATTGCATGTATCTTGGGAACGGGCTCAAATTCATGCCTTTACGATGGTGAAGAGATTGTCGCTAATGTGTCGCCATTGGGCTGGATTCTGGGCGATGAGGGCAGCGGTGCCGTGCTGGGCCGCAGGCTCGTAGGTGATATTTTGAAATGTCAGATGGGCGATGAGATGAAGGCTGCATTCTTTGAACGCTTCCAACTGACTCAATCTGAAATCATTGATCGCGTGTATCGTAGGCCTATGGCTAATCGCTTCCTGGCCTCGTTGGTGCCTTTTTTAGTGGAAAATCGCGCAGAAACATGCATTCACGAGCTCATTATCGACAGCTTTAGTTCATTTTTCAATAGAAATGTGAGAAATTATTCTCGCGAGGACTTGCCAGTGAATTTCGTGGGAGGTATTGCAGCCCAATTTGAAAGTGAATTACGTGAAGCCGCTGAAAATGAAGGCTTTGTCGTTGGTGAGATTGAACGCTCGCCAATCGCTAAGATGGTTTCTTTCCATTGTCCTTGAGGACGTGCAAACAAAGAAAAAAGCGAAAATATGTTGTATAACATATAGAATTGCGCTACAACTTATTGCATTCATGCTTAACTTTGTTGCCGTTATCCTGAAATAAACAATCTTTTTACCTTAAACGGACTAATACCTAAAGACTGAAGCAACAGGGTCGCTGTGAAGCGGCCCTTTTGTTGTTCTCATGAACCCCACGCAAGAATCGCAAGGCAAAGGAATGTGTGGTGCTACCTCTTTGTGATAGTCTGCTTGGGCGTTGACGCTTCGGATTTCATTGACACAGGTATAGAAACGTACTTGATTTTGGGTATATTTGTGTCGTTTTCTTGGCTTTTTCATAGAAAAAGTGTACCTTTGTGGCGATTTTTTTAATGCAAGGACGCTCATATCATAATTCATTTGCATCATGAAACAGGGTTTTGACAACGAAAAATACCTCCGAATCCAGTCGGAGCACATCAAAGAACGCATCGCTCAGTTCGGCGATAAATTGTATATGGAGTTCGGAGGCAAGCTGTACGACGACTTCCATGCATCGCGTGTACTGCCTGGTTTTCAGCCTGATAGCAAGCTGAAGATGCTGATGCAGCTGAAGGACGATGTTGAGATTCTCATCGTGATCTCAGCCGAGGATATCGAGCGCAACAAGATTCGTGGTGACCTGGGAATCACCTACAATGAGGATGTGCTGCGTCTGCGCGATGTGTTTACGCAGCGTGGGTTGCTGGTTTCCTCTGTGGTCATCACGCATTTCAATGGTCAGGCCTCGGCTGTGGCTTTCCGCGAGCAGCTGGAACGTCTCGGGCGCGTGCGCGTGTACTACCATTATTTAATTGAAGGCTACCCCACGAATGTCGAGCTCATCGACTCGGAGGATGGCTTCGGCAAGAATGACTTCGTGGAGACTACACGTCCGCTGGTCGTGGTGACGGCTCCCGGGCCTGGCAGTGGCAAGATGGCTGTGTGTCTGAGCCAGTTGTGGGGTGAGAACCGCCGCGGCGTGAAAGCCGGTTATGCCAAGTTTGAGACCTTCCCCATCTGGTCAATACCCCTGAAACACCCTGTCAACGTGGCTTACGAGGCCGCTACTGCTGACCTCGACGATGTGAACATGATTGACCATTTCCACCTTGAGGCTTATGGCAAGACAACGGTCAATTATAATCGCGACATCGAGATTTTCCCTGTTCTGAACGCCATTTTCGAGGGTATTTACGGCGAAAGTCCATACAAATCTCCTACGGACATGGGTGTGAACATGGCAGGATTCTGCATATCGGATGATGAGGTGTGCTGCGAGGCCTCGAAACAGGAGATTATTCGCCGCTACTATGCAGCCTTGGGCGAGATGCTCGATGGCAAGAAGGGCAACGAGGAAGTGAACAAGATAGCCTTGTTAATGAAGCAGTTGAAGCTTACAACAGCTAATCGCCGCACCACTGTAGCCGCCTACGAACGGCGCCTGCAGAGCGGTACCCCATCGGCTGCTATCGAGCTTGAAGACGGCACCATAATCACGGCCGACACGAGCGATCTATTGGGCCCGTGTGCTGCTCTATTGCTCAATGCAACCAAGTATTTGGCAGGTATCGACCATGCGTTGAAACTGATTCCGCAGGACATGATTGTGCCCATTCAGCGCATGAAGACATCGATGTTGCATGGCAATAACCCTCGCTTGCACACAGATGAGGTGCTCATTGCCCTCGCTGTACTCAGTCAGCACGATGAGAATTGCCGTCGGGCACTCGATACGTTACCTCAGCTGGACGGCTGCCAGGTGCACGCCACAGTGATGCTTGGCGAGGTTGACCGCAAGATTTTCAAGAAGTTAGGTTGCGGATTGACGTGTGACCCTGTGAGGAAGGTGTAGACAAAATGTTGCAATGTTGCAATGTTGCAATGTTGCAATAAGGCCTTTTCAATGTGCAGAAAATAGGGAGAGTGGAATTTTAATTATATATATTAATATTATAATATTAATATATTATAATTAACCATATTTTTAGAGCCCTTTCGCAGGTCGAAGGTGCTTAATGCAACATTGCAACATTGCAACATTGCAACAAAACTGCAACCGGCACCTGCACCGATAATAATATGTTTACATATTTTAACGCACCACAGCACCCCGTATTTGGTCCCCTCGCCTAATTGCCGTACCTTTGCACTGTCAATCGATAGGTCTCGCGCGAGTTATCGCAGTGCGCAATGCGACAAGTTGCAGGAGGCTTTACGAAGAAACGAACAAGCCCACACGAGTGGTCGTGCAGGCTTGAACGAATGACAGTGTTCTTTGAAATGTTAGTTGTTAGAACGTATTTGTGCAGGCTGTTCAGAAGGTCTTGCCGAGAATGAAGTTCACCAGGGCAGTGACGTCGGCAATGGTGATTGTGCCGTCCTCGTTCACATCGGCAGCCTCATGGTTGTATAAATGCGGCTCCTCGTCGTCCTTGCCGAGGATGATATTTACCAAGGCTGTAACATCAGCAATGGTAACGGCATCGTCGAAGTTGATATCGCCAAGAATGAAAGTGATTGGGATGCGTTTGTAGAGTTGGATGGGTTGCATATTTGACGTAGAAGTATAAGAGCGAAGTCCGCCAGCAGAGTTGTATTTCAGCGTAAAGTCCCCATAGGAAAGGCTCACGTTTTCACCGCTTAGCGAAATGGAATAGGTGGTTGCGCTTGTACCTTCTGAGAATTTCTTCTCACCTGTCCAGTTCATATAATTCCCGCTTGGCAAAAGAATCTTGTATCCGCTTCCATTCGGACTGATGGTCACTACATAACTATTCGTTGTGGCATTGGATTCAATGGTGCCATTGCTGATGTTGACGCCACTGCAAAGTCCCCAATTGTTGTTGATTGAACCGTTGAACGCCACCTTACCTCCTTCATAGACAATCAGGTACTCTCCGCTCCAATCCGTAGGTGTGCTGGTCACTTTGACGAAGTCGCCCTTGCTGCTTGTGTCCCTAATGAAGGTGGCAGTGACAGTAACATCGCTGGCAGGCATCTCGAATGTGTTATCGAAGACCTGGACTGTCTCACCAGCAGCGTTAGTCACAGTCCAATGGTGGAACAGATAGCCTTCGTCGGGTGTGGCCGTGAGTTCGATGTCGGTATCTGCGGAAGCCGTGGTGGCGCTGGCGCTGATGGTGCCGTGAGCGGGTTGCACGAGGGTGATGTCGAACAGTTCGTTCCACAACGGGTAGAGTGTGATGTCTTCGAGCAGCGTCACCGTGGCGCAGTCGGCATAGAAAGTGCCATTATTGTCCTGCCAGCCATCAAATTCATAACCCTCGAGGGTGAAGGTATTTGGTATGAGCGCAGTAGGCACAAATTCTTCTACCTCCTGAGTGTACGTCTGACCATCGTTGTTCTGGAAGGTGATGGTGTGCATAACAGCTGGAGCTGGAGGCGCAGAGCGTTTGTAGAGTTGGATGGGCTGCATATTTGACGTAGAAGTATAAGAACGAAGTCCGCCAGCAGAGTTGTATTTTAGGACATAGCCGCCATTAGAGATGTTCACGTTGCCGCCACTAAACGAAATCGAATAGGTGGTTGCGCTTGTACCTTCTGAGAATTTCTTCTCACCTGTCCAGTTCATATATTTCCCGCTTGGCAATAGGAACTTGTATCCGCTTCCATTCGGGCTGATGGTCACGACATAACTATTTGTTGTGGCATTGGCTTCAATGGTGTAACTGCTAATTGTTACGCCGCTGCATCTGCCCCAATCGTTGGCGACCGTGCCGTTAAAAGCTACGTTGTTGCTTTCGCAAACAATCAGGTACTCACCGCTCCAGTCCGTGGGCTCGCTGGTCACCTTGACGAAGTCGCCAGTGCCGCCTGCACTACCTTCCTCTACGAATGTAGCGCTGACGGTGACGTTGAAGGAGGGCATCACGAACTTGTTGTTGTCGACAGCCACCGTAGTGTTTATATCGCTTGTCTTGTAGACGTGAATAGCATGGAGCACATAACCCTCGGCAGGCGTGGGTGTGAGCGTTATCTCAGTGCCCGAGAGAGCCGATGTGGCGCTGGCGCTGATGGTGCCGTTAGTCGTGTTGGAGAGTGTAATTGCATATTGAGTGTTGTCACGCTCGAACGTGGCGCTAACTGTGACGGGATAGCCTGGCATCGTGAAGGTGCCGTTGCTTGAGACCGTGACCTGCGTGGATGTGTCGCCCGTCTTCCAAGCGCTGTAACCCATAACTTTGTAGCCGGCATTAGGCGTGGCTGTGATGGCCACCGTAGTGCCCTCGATGGCAGAATAGGGAGCAGACACGGTTCCGCCGCTCAGATTCGTGGCGCTGGTAATGTTGTACGATGTGCCCGCTTGCCAGTTTTCATCCCAAATCATCTCGGCATACTCAGGGTGGTCGATGAATGGATTGCGATTGTGCTGGTAGCTGGCATAGATGACATTGTTGCGGTCAATCTCCTTCTGGCTCACAGGGTCTTGCTTGTGCCAATCAAGCAGCATCGTCATCGCCCAGGACTTTATCTCGCATTTGTTTGTCATCTCGCTTGAAGTCCACCCGCTGTCTTCGTTATAGTATCGGGTACTCATGTAGAAGAAACTACGCGCAATGTCGCCCTTATACTCGTCAATGGGTTCGAAAGCTGTACCTGAGTAACCTGAAGTAATGCTGGTGCCAAGCTTGGAACCATTGCTGGACGTGTAGGTTGGGTTTTTCACTATGGCATATGGAAAGTTCGAGCGTATGCCGTTCACTTTACCATCGGTGGGATAGACGTGGAAGAGGTCGCATCGAGGAGTGGATTGTTCATTGAACCAACTTTGTGGCCACGAATGTTCACGATTCCAACAATCGCCCTCTTTTTTATAGCTGCCGCATTCTTGCGAAGTTACGCCATATGTAAACGTGCAACTTGAATAGATGTCCCAGACGTGGCCATTACCATCATGATCGGTATAAGGATATGCGTCTAGCAACCCACCATATCCCACACTGTGATGTCCCTTGATAATCTCGTGCAGGGCAGCTCTCAGTTCCTGTCCCGTCTTGCCTTCAGCTCCATCGTAGTAGCCACTGGGAATCTGTGCCCAGAGGCTACTGGTGACGAGCAGAGCTGCGAACAGCATGAAGTGCTTGATTCGCATTACTAATTTTGTTTTCTGAATCACAGCTATCTTTATGATTTTTCGTTCTTCCCAGAGTGATTTGATTTGTTGAATTTACTTTGACATATAGATGTCAAGCGTACCGCCACGCATGATATCCTCGTGGTTGAGAATGAGTGCTCCCTCCTCGCCGCGACGAGGTTTGTCGAGGACCTGGCGTTGAATGGGCTGTCCGTTGAGCAGGGCTTTCTTGATGTAGTAAGCTTTCTCCGAAAGGCCGTGGGTGCGGATGGTGAAAGTCTTGCCGCCACCAACCTTGAGCACGGCTTCCTTGACCAACGGCGAGCCGAGCACATAGCGTCCGCCACAGGGCTCCACCTGATAGAAGCCGAGTGCAGAGAGCACGTACCAAGCCGACATCTGGCCTACGTCCTCGTTGCCACAGAGGCCTGCGGGCTGGTCGGTGTAGAGCTCTCGCTGGATTTGATGGACAAGCTTGGCGGTCTTGCGTGGCTGTCCCATGAGTGAGTACATATAAACGATGTGGTGCGACGGCTCATTGCCGTGGGCATATTGTCCGATGAGGCCGCTGATGTCGGGCTGTGCTTCTTCGTTCAGCTGGCTGTCGGCAATGAAGAGGCTGTCGAGGCGCTTCACAGCGATGTCGCGACCTCCGAGCATCTTAGTCAATCCCTCAACATCGTGAGGTACAAGCCATAGGTACTGCCAGGCGTTGCCTTCAGTGAAAGCGCGCGTCTGATGGTTGGGATTGAAGTCCTCGAGACCATCGAATGAGCCGTCGGAGTTCTTGCCGCGCATGAAGCCAACGCGCTTGTCGTAGAGCTGCGGATAGCTGTGGCAACGTTTGTCAAGGAAGTCAATGGTCTTGCTGAGTGCTTCTGCCTCTTGTGGCTTTAGCGATGAATGCTTGAGTACTGCTTTTCCTGCCTGCACAGCCGACCAGTCGGCCAAATAATATTCTAATGTACGCGAGAGGCTCTCACCGTGGTTGTCATTGCAGACGTAACCATACTTCTTCATGTCGTCCAACCCGCGTTCGTCCATGAGCAGGCTTGCCGTCATGGCTTTCACGGCTTCGAGGGAGTCCTTGACATAGCCTTTCAACAAGGCATCGGCCAGAATGGGCACTGCTGGGCAGCCCACCATGCAATTGGTCTCCTGCGACATCAGGTGCCACACAGGCAGCTTGCCTTGCTCGCGGAAGATGCGAAGGTATGTCTCAGCGATAGCCGGCATCATCTCAGGCAGAATGATGGTGGAGAGGGGTGCTGCAGCGCGATAAGTGTCCCAGAGGGAGAGTGTGGTGAGGTACTTGGAATTGCCGACAGGCGAACCGATGGAGGAACCATCGGCCACAGTAGCTCCTTCGCGAACGATTTCAGATTTCTTGGGAGCTGTTGGAGCGGAGGTGCGATAGACCTTGTTGTCGGCACCACGCCAGTCGCCATTGACATCGTCCCACGTCTGGGGAGCCACCATGAAATGGTACATGGCCGTGTAGAAGATGCGGCGATCGCGGTCGTTCTGGAAGGTGGCGTTGATACGACCAAGCTCGCGATTCCAGGCAGCATCAGCAGCCGCACGAACAGCTTCGAAATCCCAAATCTGAGAACTCTTATCCATAGCCTCGGCATTGAGGTTGGCCAAAGCATTAGCCTCAGACACAGGACTAAGGGCTATACGCACGAGCAGAGGTTCGTTGGAACTGGTGACTTGTAGGTGATAGATGGGCGAAGGACCTCCAGAGAGTTCGCTCTTCAAAGTTGATTGCTCATAGAGGCGGGCTTTATGGTTGAGACGCATCACGAAGTAGCAATGCTGCATGTATGCCCATCCGTGGCTGATGCGATAGCCTGCGAAGGTGTATGGGTCAATCTGCGTCAGGCGTCCCCAATACACACGGTCACCTACGCCGTTTTCGAGGTCGACATACAGGTGTCGCTGTGCCCCTTCAGGATAAGTGATGCGATAAAGGGCTGTACGTTGTGTGGCCGTAACCTCTGTGCGAATTCCGCTCTCAGGTAAAAGTACGCTGTAGTAACCAGGGCGCACTTGCTCGTTGTCGTGGCTGTAAGGGGTAGCCAGTCCTTCGCGCGAAAGTCGCAAGCCCTTGACTCCTGGCATGATGGACACGTCGCCGAGATCGGAGCAGCCTGTGCCACTCAAGTGAGTCTGAGCGAAGCCTATGATCTTGGTGCCGCTCTCGTGGTAGCCTGAACACCAGTCCCAACCTTCTTCTATCTGTGTAGGACCAGCATTAACCATTCCGAAGGGCACGTTAGCCCCAACGAAAACGTGGCCGTGGTCGCCCGTACCGATACGCGGATCGACGTACTGAGTAAAATTCTGTGCTGCTACTGCCATGGGCAGGAGGGCAACAAGTAAAAGCTTGATTTTCATATTCAATAGATATTTGTTATGTTAGAGTTTTTATAGTAATGCATTAAGATTTGCTCGTATGTATAGCCTTGCTCGCCCATAACGGCAGCACCAATCTGGCACATTCCTACACCATGTCCCCATCCGCGACCTGAGATAACGAAATGTTCTGGCAGGTTATTCTTGTCGATGCCTTCGCGTTCTACATCGAAGGCCGCACTCTTGAGGTGCGTAGGCGATAGTGCTCGTCTGATTTCCAATTCTTTGCCGATGGTGAATGTGCGCTTGGTGCCTATTATCTTCAGCTTGATGATACGATAGCCTGGACCACGCTCCACGGGGATGAGGTCCACTATGTCGCCCAGGTCCATCTTCAAGTGTTGGCTGATGAGCTCACTGACCTCTTTCTGCGAGAGTGTCACTTTCCAGCGGTAGAAATCCTTTGTCTCGCAGTCATAGTCGTTAAGTACTTGGTGGATGATGTGCTCATCGGTGGTGTCGCAGAATGGGTCTTCTATACTCTCCAGATAGGGATGATGTTCGTTTTCCCAGCATGTCTCGAAGGTTTCAGTACGTCCTCCGCAACATTTAGAGAAGCGTGCATCGCATACCTTGCCATCGTATGTAAGGATCTGTCCGCGAGTGGCTTCCACGGCAGCTTTCACTTCTGGACGTGAAGCTCGTGTGATGCCCTGATATCGTTGGCAGTGGTCATCAGCGCATACATCGAATATGGTATGATCCTCGCGGTCGTGCCAGCGTATGAGCTCGCTGTCTGTCTTTGTGAACGAGAAGAAGTTGTTGCCGCCTTGAGCCATCTTCTGCCGCTTCTCCATTTGGGCAAAAAGCCAACTGCGGCTGATAACGGCCGAAGCCTTAAGAAACTCAAGCGAACACGTAGCGTTCATCTCGCTACTGATGACGCTCTCGAGGTAGCGTTCAATGTCTATGTCGTTGATACATACAATATTCTCTTCATCAACAACCAAACGCAATGTGCCAAGGAAGGTCTGACGTTCTCGACGCTCCCAATGGAAATCTTTGCCTATAACTACGTCTTCCAAGGTGAAGCTTGATGACTCGTCAGCCGGACGGAAAGTGAGTTGGCGATACACTTGCCCGTTCCAAAGCAAGCCGCCGTCGCTATAGGTTACCTCCTGCTCTCCAGAGAGCGTGTTGCCCTTAGCTGTGAAAGAACCGTTGAGGTTGAATCGTACGGCAGAAGCAGAGAGAAGGCCGACAAGTAATGACCCGTTCCCAGCACTTCCAGCTGTGGTTTGTAGAAGGCCGTCGCTGTGTTCGGCAAACGAAGAGTGATTTTGAGATTCATGATTCTTTTCATTAGTCATGGGGTTGCCGCCCTCACTCTTGTTGGAGAGTGGAGAGGGCTGAAGTGGTCTGTCAGTAACCTCTTCAATGATAGGTTCCAACTCTTCCTTGGTCATCGTCACTTCTCTGAGGATCTTCACAGCCCATTCGGTTGTGATCTTCTTAAAGTCCTCTTCGCGAGGGGTAATTATGAGGCCGCCCATATCAAGAGCTCCAGGTGAAACTAAAAGAGAATCAGGCCCTTCCCCAACCATGTAACAATCTGGTCTGTGTTTCTTACGTGGAAACACTAATGTAACTATCTCGTCGCTTCGGCTCTCATTGCCTTGTTCGCGCCAGCAGATGACGTTCATTCGAGGTTCGTTCTCACCTTCTATTATAGGCAAGGCGCGATATAGGCGTTGGCAAAGCAAGCTGTCAGTTTCCTCGGGAAGAGATCTTATGACAAAAACTGGACATACGTAATTCTTCAAGAGGAACAGGCCGCAACGCTGGCTGGTGTTGCCACGATCCTCCATCTCCTGTGTCTCGCCGCCAGTCAACGGGTAAAGCTTTTCAAGCTGATTTTCGAAAAGACTCCAGTCGCGTTCAATGGGAAGAACGCCACGTGAGCCGGCTTGCAGATGCATATGGTCTGGGCACGAAGCTCCGCATACTGGTCCGTTGTAGAACACGATATGCCGAGGCATAGTCCATGCCAGATGACGCATGGTGCCAAAATGCTCCCAGATGCTTTGAGGCTTGTGGCGGCGTGTTGGTATTGTATAGTGCTCGGGTAGAATAGGGAAGGGGTTGATGAGCACTTGGTAGTGGTGCTCAATCATCAGTGAGTGCTGCTCCTTAGGACGGTTCTCGTCGCAGAGGAAGCATGGGCGGGCGGCTATGCTCGCCTTGTCTATCTTAGCACCTGTCGACACAATGCGGGCAGGATTCCATTGGGCTGTCATCGCGAAATCGTTGCTCATGGAAGGTGCAGAGCCTTCATCGTTCTTGGCGCTGCTAAGCTCGTTCAGCGGCAGGGCTTTCAGCTGTACATTAGCTTTAAGGGCTTCATAACGCTCACGTGCTTCAGGCCAGTCGTTCAGTTCCTGTTCGAAGAAAGCTTCCACTTCGTCCTCAGTCACCTCACGACGCCATTTGCGGTTCATAGCCTGTCGTGCAAGAATCTCGCTTGTGCGCAACTGATCCTTGTATAGGTTGTTCTTGTTTACCTTTTCGATGCTTAGGGCTGCATCGCTGTTGCCTTCCCAACGTCGGCATAGGTATAGTTCTTCGAAGATGCGTCCGATGCGATATCGCCGACCTATCATTAGTCCTAAGGCATAATCCTCGCCATAGCTTGTGTTGGGAATCTGAATTTTGCGTAACACTGGCGTGAAGAATGCGCGTGGAGCGCCTAAGCCATTGATGCGCAAGGCATTGTTGCGCCCGTTCTGAGGTGTCCACTCACGATGGTCGATGAGTCCTGGAGGCAAGGTGTTCAATTGGAAGTCCGTCATGCGATACGATCCGATGACCATCGCTGCCCGTTGCTCGCGGAACGCTTCCACGATGCGCTGTAAGGTGTCCTCGCCGCTGTAGAGGTCGTCGCTGTCCAGCTGCACCACGAATCGTCCGCATTGTGGATGATGCACAGCCAGATTCCAACAGCCGCCTATGCCCAAGTCATCGCGAGAAGGGACTAGATGAATAAGAGTGTTTTCGCCTACTGTTCCTGATTGAGCCTTGCATTGTTCTATGGCCTCCGACGTTCCGTCGTCGCTGTGATTATCAACCACAATCAAATTGAACGGGAACGTGGTTTTCTGCTTCAACACGCTGCGGATGGCATCTTCTATAGTTCTCACACGGTTGCGTACGGGAATAACGACGGTAGCCTCTACAGGAAAGTCTTCCTCGTCGAACTTTATCTCGTCGAATTCATCTGGCGCCAATAGTGCTCCTATTTCCTTGAGATGACGTGTGCAAGCACGTTCCATTTCTATTTGGCGTGCCCTGTTGCGAGGATCAACATAATCGAACTGCTTTTGCCCGGAGAGGCGCGTGTCTGTTTCCACTTCAGTGTAAAGAGGTTCGCTGACATGCACAGGCAACATCTTACGCGACAGGAAGAGACGCAAGTCGTATAATCCGGCAAATTGGTATTCGCGTATGTGCTCCTGGGCAAAGTACTCTTTGACGTCCTCAGAACGAAGCAGGAGCACAGAACCTAAATCAAAGTCGTCGCGCACTGAACCTAGTTGATAATCAATGAGAGGGCGCATCTGCACCTCGCCTGATGGTAGTTGCTGACGGTGGTCGGCATACAGCATCGAGGCGCCAGTGTCGTCGGCAATGGTAATGAGGCGCGTCAACGCTTGATATCCTAATTGTAGGTCAAACTGCTTGGTATATAATAGAATGTATTCCGTTGCAACTTCGCCGGCTATTTGGCGGAGCGTCTTAGTCTGAAAAGGGTTGTCGATAAGGCTAACGCTTGCCACATTAGTGTCAGCTTTCAGTGTATCAATAGTAAAACGCCCTTCCTGCTCGTTGGCGAAAGGCAGAAAACAGCTAATTTGAGGCATTAGTGATAAGTTTTTTAAAAAATTTGCCACAAAGATAGGCATTTTTCATCTTTTCATACTATCTTTGCACCAAAATAATCAAACTTTATTGAAAAAACTAACTCAAAAACAATCATGAAAAAGCTTTTGACACTTGCTGCAGTCCTCGTCATGTCGTTGGCAGCCAGCGCACAATCGCTCTCAGTAACCGACAAAGATTGGCACTGGGACAAAGGAACAATAGTCATTAACGCACCTGCACGTGCTGCAGGACAAACCGATGTCTTGCAGTTGACAGCCCCTAAGCTCGAGACCGTTCGCGTGGCTTTCGTCGGCCTGGGCATGCGTGGTCCAGGTGCTGTGGCCCGTTGGACATACATCCCAGGTGTACAGATTGTAGCTCTCTGCGACTATGTTGAGGCACGTGCAGAGGCTTGTCAGAAGTACCTGCGCGACGCAGGACTGCCCCCTGCCGCTATCTACAGCGGCGAGAAAGGCTACGAAGAATTGTGCCGTCGTCCTGATATCGACCTCGTTTATGTAGCCACCGACTGGGATCACCACTTCCCTGTTGCCAAATGTGCTCTTGAGAATGGTAAGCACACCGCTATCGAAGTGCCGTCGGCAATGAATCTGGCTCAGTGCTGGGAACTCATTGATCTTAGCGAACGTACTCGTAAGCACTGCATGATTCTTGAGAACTGCTGCTACGACTGGTATGAGCTCAACGCTATGAATATGGCTCAGCACGGAGTATTCGGCGAGATTCTGCGTGGCGAAGGCGCTTATATCCACAACCTTGATGACTTCTGGGATTACTACTGGAAGAATCCTAACGGCAGCGATCCTGATCAACTCGGATGGCGCATGAAGTACAATATGGAGAATCGTGGCGACGTCTATGCTACTCACGGCTTAGGCCCTGTGGCACTTACGATGAACATCCATCGTGGCGACCGCTTCACCACACTCGTGGCTATGGACACCAAGGCCGTGCATGGTCCTGACTACGTTGAGGCTAAGACTGGCAAGCGCCCTGCCAACTACCGCAATGGCGACCAGACTACCACCCTCATGCGCACTGCCGAAGGTAAGGTCGTAGAAATTCAGCACAACGTCATGAATCCTCAACCTTATAACCGTTTGTTCAAGCTTACTGGCACAAAGGGCTATGCCACCAAGTACCCCGAACAGCACTTCGCTCTCGACAAGAGCCAGCTTAGCGCAAGCGGCGTTGCACCTAAGGTCGACGATCTCTCAAGCCATGGCTTCCTGCCCAAGGCAGAGCACGATGCTCTCGTGGCTAAGTACACCCACCCCATTATCAAGAAGTATGGTGAGATGGCACAGAAAGTAGGCGGCCACGGCGGTATGGACTTCTTCATGGATGCACGTCTTGTGTATTGCCTACAGAATGGACTTCCTCTTGATATGGATGTCTACGACCTTGCTGAATGGTGCTGCTTGGCTGAATTAGGTGCTTTGTCCATGGACAACAACTGCGCCAGCGTCGCCTTCCCCGACTTCACCCGTGGTGCATGGAACAAGGTTCAGGGCTTCCAGTTCGCTTGGGCTGATCCTACAGCTGAAGCAGCAGCCGAGGCCGCTGCATTAAAGAGCACTGAGGCTCAGAAAGCTCTCTGCGCTAAGAAGAAACTCTGGGACAAGTACGACAAGGAGAAAATCAAGAAGACTAAGAAAGTTCACCCTAAAAAGTGATAAAAAAACATAAAGATGTAGGTCAGGGATAAGCATTTGGCATACATCTTGCAAGGTAATAAGAGGGCGCGGATGTCCGTGCCCTCTTTTTTAACAGGTAAAATCATTATGAAAGACTACATCGAAATTCAAGATCACTACGACCGTGGCGAGGGAATGAGCACCACTACTTCCCGCAGTATCGGCTTTTCCGGCATTATGACGCGTGTCTATATGTGGATGACGGCCGCCCTGTTGCTCACGGCTGGCACAGCGTTCTTCACAGCTAATTCTCCAGCCATGTTGCAACTTATCTATGGCAACAACGCAGCCATTTGGATACTATGCATCATTGAACTGGGCCTTGTGATGGGCGTGTCGTGGGGCATCAATCGTTTGTCGCCGGCTCAAGCCACGGCACTGTTCCTGCTGTACTCCGTGGTCAACGGCCTTACATTGGCCAGCATCTTCTTTGCCTACTCCATAGGCACTATCTATCAGGCCTTTGCAGCCTCGGCGCTGACCTTCGGAGCCATGAGCATCTTCGGCTACACCACCAAACGCGACCTCTCTAGCCTTGGCGGCATCCTGCTGATGGCTTTGATAGGACTTATCGTAGCCTCGTTGGTGAACATCTTCTGGGCAAACTCTACATTTGATGCAATCATCACTTACTTAGGTGTATTCATCTTCGTAGGTCTCACTGTTTACGACACTCAACGCATCAAGGCCATGAGCGAGGCAGCCGAAGTCTATGGCGATGCAGCCGCTCCACGCCGCGTAGCTATACTCGGAGCATTGTCGCTTTACCTCGACTTCATCAACCTTTTCCTCTACATCTTGCGTCTGTTTGGGCGTAGTAGAGATTAAAATTACTGCCATTTTGGCATAAAATTTATTAAATGCTTTGCCGTTCAAGCGGCTTTGCGTACATTTGCAGCGCAGTAGGCGTCATTGAGGTGGCATCTGCTGCGTTGCTATCGTCTTGCCAATGTGAGACGAAGTAACATATTTAAATTTATGCGCGCGTGCGCGAGGCAAGACAATAAAGATGGAAATGAGTACTACAACGACACCCAAACCTGTTCTCCTGGGCATGACGCCTGAGGAGCTGAAGACTGTTGTCTTGGAGCTCGGCATGCCAGCCTTCTCAGCCAAGCAGCTGGCTCAATGGATATACCAAAAGGGTGAGGGCGATATTCAACGCATGAGCAATATCAGTGTGGCAGCACGTAAGAAGCTTGCCGAGCACTACGATGTAGGTTTCTCGGCACCTCTGGCTGAGCAACATAGTGCTGATGGCACTTCGAAATACCTGTTTGGCACGCTCGACGGACACACAGTGGAGACCGTGTTCATCCCCGATGATGATCGTGGCACTGTGTGCGTCAGTTGTCAGGTGGGCTGTCGCATGGCTTGCAGTTTCTGCATGACTGGTCGTCAGGGCTTCCAAGGTCAGCTTTCTGTGGCTGATATTCTCAATCAGATATATTCCCTGCCTGAGCGCGAGCGGTTGACGAACATAGTGTTCATGGGGCAAGGAGAGCCTCTCGACAACCTCGATGCCGTGCTTGCTGCCACACGTCATTTGATGGCCGATTATGGTTGGGCATGGAGTCCGCGTCGCATCACCGTGTCTACAGCAGGTTTGCGCAAGGGCTTGAAGCGTTTTCTCGACGAGAGTCCGTGCCATCTGGCCATTAGCTTGCACAATCCCTTCCCCGAAGAGCGTGCTGCCATCATGCCCGCCGAACGGAGCTATTCGCTCACAGAGATGCTGGAATTGCTGCATGAATACGATTGGACCGGCCAAAGACGCCTATCGTTTGAATACATCGTTTTCGGAGGCCAAAACGACAGCAACCGCTACGCGCGCGAGCTCGTGCGCCTGCTTAGTGGATTGGAGTGCCGCGTGAACCTTATCCGCTGGCACGCCTTGCCCGATGAAGACCGATTCCGTGAGGCAGACCCAGTGCGAATGGCTGCTTTCCGCGATTACCTGACGCATCGCAATGTCCGTTGCACCATACGTGCTTCGCGTGGTCAGGATATTGACGCAGCTTGTGGGTTGCTTAATACTAAAGAGCAGAATATCCAGCCCTCGGCTCCTGCATTGTAGGTAGGATAGTAAATATACATCAAGATAGAATCCATTTTAAACCATGACATAATGAATATAAGTAATACAAGTTTTACCAACATGCAAAAACATATATTCCCATCATTAGGATGGAGGGGTTGGAGAGTAGGCTTCCTTCTCCTTGTCACTTTCCTTTTTGCTTCCTGCAAGAAAGAATTTGTGGTGCCGCGTGCCAGCGGACGGCCATACGAGGTGATGGTGGTGATGAGCGATCGCGACTGGGAGGCAAAGCAGGGCCGTGCTCTCTTTGCCGTGCTCGACACTGATATCCCTGGCCTCCCTCAGCCTGAGCGTTCGTTCCATATCTCGCACGTTGAGCCCTGGCACTTTGATCATGTGTTAAACATCTTCCGCAACATCATCCTCGTGGATATCAACAAACAAATATACACGAAGACGTCGATGAAATTCACACGTGACAAGTATGCCATCGACCAGATAGTTCTTACAATACAAAGCCCTACGCCAGAGGAGTTTGCTGATTTCTGTTTTGACCACGGACAGGATATCATTGATTTCCTGACGAAGATGGAGATGAACCGCCTCGTCAAAGAACTTAAGGACAAGTATTCCAAGAAAACTGCTGAGTTGGCCAAGGAAATCTTCGACTGCGAATTCCATGCTCCTGACGAGATAAAGAGTTACAAGAAAGGCGAAAACTTCTTCTGGACAAGTTCCAACGGGGCTTCTGGCATGGTGAACATCTGCATGTACAGCTATCCGTACGAAGGTCCGCAAACCTTCAACAAACAATATGTTCTGGCAAAGCGCGACAGCGTTATGGCAGCGAACATCCCAGGCACACTGCCTACCATGCACATGGCTACAGACACCTTGTGCACAACTGTCAAGCCCATCGTCGTACACAATCAGTATGCCATGGAAGCCCGCGGCCTGTGGTATATGGAGAACGATGGTATGGGCGGCCCGTTCGTCAGTCATTCACGCGTCGATACTACTCGCAATATCGTCATCGTGGTCGAAGGCTTCGTCTTTGCTCCCGAAAAGATGAAACGAGGTCTGATGCGCCGCCTCGAAGGCTCGCTCTACACACTCAATCTGCCTGATGAGCAGACCTCGCCCATCGTCACCACAATGGAGGAGGTCGCCGTCACTGCAGAGGATCGTAAGGCGGCACGTCAACGCAAGTAAAGCCATTCACGTTAGGACGTGGGCTGCAACACGACCGGTCATATCGGTCGTTCGGTCGCGACCGAACAATTTACATCCCCAACCTAATCGGCCTGCATCCCCAACCTAATTGGCCTGCATCCCCAACCTAATTTGCCTGCATCCCTGGCTTAGTTGGCCTAAACCTTTGATGGTCTATGATCCAAGCCTTAATTGCCCTTCGCTGCATGGCTGTGGCCTTTACGGCAGTGGATAGGTGAGAAAAGGTTAAATGAAATGAATATCAACCACTTACAAATATATAACTTTAATGGAAAAACTTAAAATAGGCATCACTCACGGCGACCCCAATGGCATCAGCTATGAGATTATCCTTAAGACTTTTGCCGATCCTACGATGTTCGAGCTTTGCACACCCATCGTCTACGGCTCGCCTAAGCTGGCAAGCTACCATCGCAAGACGTTGGATTTGCAGACCAATTACAACACCATCAGCTCGCCAAACGATACAATAGACGGAGTCTTAAACCTCATTCATTGTACGGCTGACGAGGTTAAGATTGACCTCGGACAGCCAACGGAAGAGGCTGGACGCGCAGCTTTCGTAGCCCTTGAGCGCGCCATGAAGGACTGGCAGGCCGGCCTTCTTGACGCTGTGGTCACAGCTCCCATCAACAAGGCTACTATCCAGAACGACTCATTCCGCTTTCCAGGTCATACGGAGTACATCCAAAACAGAGTTGGGCGCGAAGGCCAGCAAGTGCTTATGATGCTTGTTTGCGAGCGCCTGCGTGTGGCTCTCGTGACTACTCACAAGCCCATTGCCAAGGTGGCAGAGGGCATCACTGAGGAACGTGTGCTGGCACGCCTGCGCACCCTTCATGCATCGCTCTGCCGTGATTTCGGAATCTCCAATCCTCGTATCGCCGTATTGGCGCTCAATCCTCATTCTGGCGACAGCGGTTTGCTGGGCAACGAGGAGCAGACAGTAATTATTCCCGCTATAGCTAAGGCTGAGGAAGAAGGTATCGTAACCTACGGACCATTTGCTGCTGACGGTTTCTTCGGCACGAGAGCATATGAGCACTACGACGCTGTGCTTGCCATGTACCACGACCAGGGACTCGTACCCTTCAAGATGTTGGCTATGGAATCTGGTGTCAATGTAACAGCGGGTCTCGACATAGTTCGCACTTCGCCTGACCATGGCACAGGCTACGACATCGCAGGCAAAGGTGTTGCCGATGAGAATTCATTCCGTCAGGCTGTGTATACAGCTATCGACATCTGCCGCAACCGCCGGGCTTGGGACACGGCTCATGCCAATCCCCTTGAGAAACTCTACGTTGACAAGCGCGACCGCAGTGAGCGTGGGTAGTTGTCATAAGGATTAAGGAATAAGGATTAAGGAATAGAGTTTAGGGATTAGAAAAAAACTATATTATTAGGTGGACGCAAAAGACCTTCAACCCATAAAACAACGCTACGGCATCGTGGGCAACTGCGAAGCCTTGAACCATGCCATCGACACCGCCTTGCAAGTGGCTAAGACGGATCTATCAGTGCTTATAACTGGCGAGAGCGGCGTGGGTAAGGAGATTATTCCTCGACTTATCCACGACAACAGCTTACGCCGCACGCGTAAATACTTCGCCATAAACTGTGGAAGCATACCCGAAGGTACTATCGATAGCGAACTGTTCGGCCACGAGAAAGGAGCTTTCACGGGCGCCATAGGCGAGCATGAGGGCTATTTCGGAGCAGCCGACGGAGGCACGCTCTTCCTTGATGAGGTGGGTGAATTGCCGTTGAGCACTCAGGCACGCCTGCTGCGTGTGCTTGAGAATGGCGAGTACATCCGAGTCGGTTCAAGCGAGGTCCGCAAGACCAATGTGCGTGTTGTGGCGGCTACTAATGTCAATATCCAGATGGCAATACGCGAAGGACGTTTCCGCGAGGACCTCTTCTATCGTCTCAACACCATCCCCATCAAGATGCCACCGTTGCGTGAACGCGGTGATGATATACTGCTGCTCTTCAAGAAATTTGCCATGGAGATAGCAGCCAAGTACCAGATGCCAGAGCGTATCACCCTCTCGCCCGAGGCTGAAGAGGTGATGAAACGGTATAAATGGCCAGGCAACATACGTCAGCTTAAGAACTTGACTGAGCAAATGTCCATTCTCATGCGTGACTCGCGTGTTGTAACGCCCGAAGTGCTTTCCGACTACGAGATATGGCCGACTATTGAGGAAAACGGAGGACTCGTGCGCGTTAGTCAAGCTCAGGGCGGCACTCACTCCTATGATAACGAACGTGAGATGCTTTTCCAGATGATAAACGCTCTGCATCGTGAAGTCAGTGACCTGAAGCAGCAACTCTCGACAATGCACCAACCCACGGTGGTGGCCGGCTCTGGCGTAGCCGTTTCGCCTACCGTACCTTTGACAGATGCTGAGGTGGTGCCCATCGTGAGCCATCAGCATATGCACACAAGCGGAGTGGACGAGCATAATGCGCATATCCATGCCGACTCTACGCCTTATGCCGAGGAATATGTCGAGGAATCTCTTTCCATCGAAGATCAGGAGAAACGCCTCATAATCAAAGCTCTTGAGAAGAATCGTGGGCGACGCAAGAAAGCTGCTGAGGAACTGCATATCAGTGAGCGTACTTTGTATCGTAAAATCAAGGAATATGGACTCGAAGAAATATAAACTGCTGGTATGGATGGGGAGCTTAGTCCTCCTTCTCTCATCTTGCGCCATTTCCTACAAGTTCAATGGTGCAAGCATCGACTATACCAAGACCAAGACCATTCAGATTGACCAGTTCCCAATACGTTCGGCCTATGTCTGGGCGCCTATGCAGTCGATCTTCAACAATAAACTCACCGATATCTTCGCCCAACAAACCAAACTGCAGCAGGTGAAGCGTGGCGGAGACCTCGTGATATCTGGCGAGATAACAGGCTTCGACCAGTTCAACAAGGGCGTTGGCAGCGACGGCTACAGCTCGCAGGTGCAGCTGAAGATGACGGTCAACGTGCGCTTTACTAACAATAAGAACCATAAGGAGGACTTCGAACGCCAGTTCTCGGCTACCACGGAATACGATGCTACTCAGCAACTTGTCAACGTACAGGAAGAGCTCGTGACGCAGATGACCAAGGACATTACCGACCAGATCTTCAATGCCACCGTGGCCAATTGGTAGCTCAAGTTCATCTGTTTAATTCATTAATCTTTAAGTGCTTAGGTTATCGTTAAGTGCACATAGCATACAGCTTTTAGCTCAAAGTTAATCGTAATGCAATCCATAACTACTTACATAAAGAATCCTGAACTCATTGATGCAGCCGTTGTCGATGAACTTTACGAGTTGGTAGAACAATACCCATCGTTCCAGGCAGCCCGTCTGTTGCTTCTGCGCGGTCTTTATCAACTGCAGGATAAGCGCTTTGGCAAGGAACTGAGCCGTGCTGCAGTCTGCATGCCCGACCGCCAACGTCTTTTCGAACTCTTCGAAACCGATGTTCTGCAGGCTGCCATAACTGCTGACACGGCCGTGGCAGCAGTGAAGCAGGGCTCCGCACCTCAGCAGCCGGCCGATCGCACCATCTCGCTCATCGACACCTTCCTTGGCCAGCAGCCTCAACCGCAACCTAAGCAGCGGCGCCCCAGACCGGCCGAAGCAGCTGTCGACTATACAGCCTACCTGCTTCAGCTTGACGATGCGCAGCCCATGGCCGATGAACATGAAGAGCCGAAAGTCATCCCAACGGAACCTGTCAAGCTCGTCAAACCTGTCGAACAGTCACCTCAGAAGATAGAAGAAAGTGCCGATGACGAAGTCGACGACGTAGAAGAACAAAACGACACTTCCGACACCTATTTTACTGAGACTTTGGCACGAATTTACATCAAACAAGGCAAATATGCTAAGGCAATTGAAATAATTCGGCGAATAAGTTTGCTTTATCCACAAAAAAACCGTTACTTTGCAGACCAAATCCGGTTCCTTGAGAAATTATTGGTCAATGAAAGCCATAAAACAGAGGAATAACGGCCTACGAAACAACGAGAATAATAATCAAATAATAGTTAAACAAAATGTACAATCTACTTGTAATCCTTGTGGTCATCGCATCAATCTTCATGTGCCTCATCGTACTCGTCCAGGAGTCCAAGGGAGGCGGTCTCGCCAGCGGCTTTGCTAGCGGCAACCAAGTGATGGGCGTGCGCAAGACCACCGACGTCATTGAGAAACTCACATGGGGACTGGCAGCTGCAATGGTAGTGTTCAGCGTAGCTTCAGTATTCTTTATTCCTCGCGCAGGCAGCGACGCCTCCGTTATGGAGAATGCAGCCACCGAGCAGAAAGCCACAGCTCCTACCAATCTGCCTGGCATTCCTGCCACAGACGTGCAGGAGACCCCCGCAGCTGATGCGCCTGCCGCAGAAGCTCCCGCAGAGGCACCTGCTAACTAAGCCATGCGCTTCATGACAGGTTCTACAATGCAACGTACAGCCTCGACAATAGTCGTGGCCATGATAGCGCTGACCATGCAGGCCAGCGCTTTCGTTTTACGTTATGCCGCTCCGACCAAGGCATCGGTCAGTGCCGATGAGGAGGCTGTGGTACTCACTGCAGTTGATATGCTGCAGGGTGATGTACAGCGCGTGCTAGGCATTAATCTGGAGATAACCGACCACGACGCCAGCATCATCATTGGCACTATGGGAGGCTCCAATGCCAAGCGCATTGCACGTTCGGGCATTAATCTCGACTACCTAGTAGGTCGTAAGCAGGCCTTTGTCATGGCGGTTGATGCCGATGGACATCTTGTGATTGCAGGCAGCGACGCTGCTGGCACAGCCTATGGTATTATCGAGCTGACGCGCCAACTTGGTGTGTCGCCTTGGGAGTGGTGGGCAGATGTGGAACCGGAGTTGCGTCAGGAATTTACCTTGCCTGAAGGCTTTCACACGCAGCAGTCCCCTGACGTTTTATTTCGCGGCATCTTTATCAACGACGAGGATTTCGGCTTCCTTCCATGGGTTGTGTTCAACTACGAGCCAAATGAATTGGGCGCAATAGGCCCTCGCACCACCGAGCGTATCTTCCAGCTGATGCTTCGTTTGCGCGCTAACCTCTACTGGCCTCCTATGCACGAGCAGACGCTGCCTTTCTTCCTGACGGCAGGAAATGCTGAGCTTGCCAGTCGCTATGGCATCTATCTCGGCTCAAGCCACTGTGAGCCTCTGGCTTGTGACGTAGCAGGCGAATGGCCGCGACGCGGACAGGGCGACTACAACTGGGCCACCAACAGCAATGCCGTGACAGCTTTCTGGGAGCGGCGAGTGGCTGAAACGGCGAATCTGCCAATGGTCTACACCCTTGGTATGCGAGGTGTGCACGACGGAGCTATGCAGGGCTACGAAGATGCTGATGAGAGCCGCCGTGCCCTCGAACAAGTCATTACTACCCAGCGCGGTATCCTCGGAAAGTATATCACCAAGTCGCTGTACATGGTGCCCCAGGTGTTCATACCCTATAAAGAGGTGATGGACCAGTACAAGGCCGGTCTGCATGTGCCTGACGACGTGACGCTGATGTGGACCGACGACAACTACGGTTACATACGTCATTTCCCTAACGAACGCGAGCGCGCACGCTCAGGCGGCAATGGTGTTTACTACCATATATCCTATTGGGGCCGTCCGCACGACTACCTGTGGTTGGGCACAGCAAGCCCGTTCCTTATGTTCCAGCAGTTGTCAGAGGCAGCCTATCATGGGGCTTCGCGCATGTGGGTGCTCAATGTGGGCGATATCAAGCCTTCAGAGTATCAGATCTCGCTATTCATGGACATGGCTTGGAATTTGGAAGCCGTACGCGAGCTCTCAGTGGGCAAGCATATCGAGGAGTTTATGGCCATGAACGTTGGTCGTGATGTGGCCCGACTGCTGTCGATATACCTCAAGGAACACTATCATCTCGCTTTCCAGCGCAAGCCGGAACACTTGGCTGGCACGCGCGTAGAGGAGCCGGCAGGAGGCAATGTCAACTGGTCGGCCATACGCGACTTGCCTTGGAGCGAGAAGAAGCTTCGTCATCGTCTGACTCGCTACGATCTCATGCAGCGCAACGTGCGTTGGTTGGCCGATAGTGTGCGCAAGGCTCATCCTGCCCGCTATGATGCTTTCTTCCAATTGGTGGAATATCCTATAATGTGTGCTGCCCTTCAGAACGAGAAGTTTGCTTGTGCCCAGCTCGCCCGCCATGGCATCAGCTACCTCTCGCGCGAGAGTGTTCAGCAGACGTGGCAGCGCAGCGACAATGCACACAATCGCATACAGCAACTCACCATACAATACAATGCCCAGCGTGGTGGTAAGTGGCAGGGAATCATGAATTCCAATCCACGTGCTCTGTCGGTGTTCCAGCCCGTTCCACACGTGGCAGTGCCTGATCCTATGCCTGTCGATCGTCCTACGATAGCCACCTTCTATGGTGCTTCGTACAACAACTCATCGTTCTCAGGCAACTCTGTCCTCGATCCTGTGTTGGGCCTTGGCGCCAGCATACGTGCCATGCCAGTGCCTAAGGATTGCAACCTCACATATAGTTTCCAGTATGCCTTCCCTGCTTCGCAGCAGCGTGTTGAGGTAGAGGTGCATATGCTGCCTACTCATCCTATCGAGGAGCGCCAGCGTTTCACACTCTCTCTCGACGGCTCGTCGCCTATGATGTTTGTCTACAACACTGAAGGGCGCAGCGAGCAATGGAAGCAGAACGTACTGCAGAACTATGCCGTAGTGCGTGCCTACCTGCCTGTGTCTAAGCGCACTGGCAGCCATGACATTGTGTTTGCAGCCATGGACGACGGTGTCGTCGTGGACGAGGTTATTGTATTGAAATAACTTTGAACTCTCAATTATAAACAGCCGTGTTTGAAAATTTATCAGAACGCCTTGAACGCTCATTCAAGATACTGAAGGGTGAAGGCAAAATCACAGAGATCAACGTCGCCGAGACACTTAAGGACGTACGCCGCGCCCTTCTCGATGCCGACGTCAACTATAAAGTAGCCAAACAGTTCACTGACACTGTCAAGCAGAAAGCACTCGGTCAGAACGTGCTTACAGCCGTGAAGCCGCAGCAGATGATGGTGAAGATAGTGCACGACGAGCTCGCGCTGCTCATGGGTGGCGAGACGTCCGAACTGGACCTCAAGAGTCGCCCTGCTGTCATTTTGATGGCTGGCTTGAATGGTGCCGGTAAGACCACTTTCGCTGCCAAGCTTGCTAATATGCTCAAGAACAAGCGCCAGCGTCGTCCGTTGCTTGCTGCATGTGATGTCTATCGTCCTGCTGCTGTCGAGCAGTTGCGCGTGCTGGGTGAGCAGATCGACGTGCCGGTGTATATGGAGCTTGATTCGCAGGATCCTGTACAGATAGCACTGAACGCCATCCACGAGGCCAAGGCTAAGAGCTACGACACTGTCATCGTGGATACCGCCGGCCGCTTGGCCATCGACGAGAAGCTGATGCAGGAGATTGCCGCCATAAAGCAGGCCATTGAGCCTGATGAAACGCTCTTCGTGGTTGATGCCATGACAGGTCAGGATGCTGTCAACACTGCCAAAGAATTCAACGATCGCCTCGACTATACGGGCGTAGTGCTCACCAAACTCGACGGTGATACACGTGGCGGTGCTGCCCTCTCAATCCGAACCGTAGTCGACAAGCCCATCAAATTTGTGGGCACAGGCGAGAAGATGGAGGCCATAGATCCCTTCCATCCGGCTCGTATGGCCGACCGTATTTTGGGTATGGGTGATATCGTCAGCCTCGTTGAGCGCGCTCAGGAGCAGTACGATGAGGAAGAAGCTCGTCGTTTGGAGAAGAAGATTCGCAAGAACCAGTTCGATTTCAACGACTTCTACTCCCAGATACAGCAAATCAAGAAGATGGGCAACATCAAGGATCTGGCCTCCATGATACCTGGTGTGGGCAAGGCCCTGAAGGATATCGATATCGACGACGATGCCTTCAAGAGCATCGAAGCCATCATCCTCTCGATGACACCCAAGGAGCGCAGTCACCCTGATTTGCTCAACACCTCACGCCGCCGTCGCATAGCAGCCGGTTCAGGCACTGACATTCAGGCCGTCAATCGTCTTATCAAGCAGTTCGACCAGACTCGCAAGATGATGAAGATGGTCACAGACCCGAAGATGGCTCAGATGATGGCAAAGATGCCGAGGAGATAGCACGCCCCGTGAACTGCGCGAAGTTTATAGTTTGAGGTTTATAGTTTATTGTAGATACCTTAGACTATAGACAACGCGAAGAGCAGAGGTTTTTTACATTAAACATTAATTATTAAACATTAAACTAATGACGTTAATCGACGGAAAAGCCACAGCTGCTACTATTAAGGCAGAAATCAAGCAGGAAGTGGAGCGCATAGTGGCCGCAGGCGGCAAGCGCCCTCATCTTGCAGCCATACTCGTCGGCCACGACGGAGGCTCTGAGACATACGTAAATAATAAGGTACGCGCGTGCGAGGAGTGCGGCTTCCGCAGCACACTGCTTCGCTTCGAGGACGACATAACCGAGGCTGACCTGTTGGCAGAGGTCGACAAGCTCAATGCCAATGCCGACATCGACGGTTTCATCGTTCAGCTGCCCCTGCCGCGACATATAGACGAGCAGAAGGTCATTGAGGCTATTGACTATCACAAGGACGTCGACGGCTTCCATCCCATCAACGTGGGTCGCATGGCTATCGGCCTGCCGGCTTTCGTATCGGCCACGCCTAAGGGCATTCTTGAGCTGTTGCGCCGCTACGAGGTGAAGACATCTGGCGCCAAGTGCGTTATACTCGGCCGCTCAAACATCGTGGGCAAACCCATGTCGCAGTTGATGATGCAGAAAGGCGTCGATGCTACAGTGACCGTGTGCCACTCACGTTCGAAGACGTTGAAGGAAGAGTGTCGTCAGGCCGACATCATCATCGCTGCAATAGGCCAGCCGGCCTTTGTCACTGCCGATATGGTAAAGCCTGGTGCTGTGATCATCGATGTAGGCACCACTCGCGTGCCTGATGCTTCACGCAAGAGCGGTTTCCGTCTTCAGGGCGATGTCGACTTCCAGAGCGTGGCGCCCATTGCATCGCAGATAACCCCCGTGCCAGGCGGCGTAGGTCCCATGACTATCTGCATGCTTATGCAGAACACACTGGCCGCTGCCCGTCACGAATATTACGATTAACACATTCACATCATACAAGCCTCACCATTATCCTTTAGGAACTGATAGTGAGGCTTTTACTTTTTATGATTATGAAACGTATTCTCCTAATCTTCGTAGCCTGCATAGTGGCTGCCGTGCCATCGTGGGCTGTGCTCAAGGAGCGCGACTTGGCACGCACGCTGGGCGTGCTGCGTGCCGAGCTGCAAGCCGACTACCGACGTCAGCAAGCCTTTATGGCGCGCTATGAGCAGCAAGGCGCTGCCCAGCACGAGCAGCTGGTGTGGTACATGAACCAATGCGAGCAGATCGGGTTGATGATCTATTCTCAAACGCTCGACAACACCTTCGACATGGCATATGCCTGTCAGCAGGCCGTCAACCTCTATCGCCAGCTCGACAACCGCAGCGGCCGCTCACTGCCTTACGACAAGGTCATAGCCCTCATGCGCAGCGAAATAGAGCGTTACGACTCTCTCATCACGTCGCTCAACAGCATTCCGCCTGTGCTCAACCTCGACTCGCTTTCTGAGAGCGATAGCCACTTGCTGGGAGCCATCGACTCGCTCGAGGCTAAGGTGGACACATCCAAGTCTGCGCTGCCCGATGACGAGGCACGTCCGCTCACCGACGAGTTGCCGGAGGAAGGTCTCGACGAGCCGCTCTTCCTCACGGGCCAACAGCTGAAGGACCGTGCCGCCTGTTTGCATTATGCCCAGGTGCTGCGCGATAACATGGAACATTTCCTCGAGAGTATGGAGGCCGAGAGCAGCTACTACCAGAGCGTGCAGCAGAAAGTGCGTGAACTCGGCACCTTCGCGCAGTCGCGCTATAAGATGCTGCAGGACAATATATATCGCAACGGCGGCCCCAACTATTTCTCCATTATATCGCGCCTGCCCGCCTTCATGCAGCAGGCTCGTCGTTCTGCCGCCACCAAGTATGCTCCCTTCAAGGGCCATAGCAGCCTATACTCGGAATGGCGCGGTGTGCCTGTGTTGTTCATCAGCCTCTTCGTGCTCATCTATCTTGCCGGTGCTTTGTTGCTGAGCTATGTCATACTCCATTGGCTGCTGCCGCGTCGCTGGCGCAAGCCCGAGAACAAGCAGCGCCGTCAGGTGCTCACCTTCGTCATAGGCATAGCGCTCTTCGCCATCGCCGTCATGGTGGTGCGCCACTTTGTCGAGCGCAACTTCATACAGATGAGCACGGCCTTGATTATCACCATGGCATGGCTGCTTGAGGTCATCTTCCTCTCCATCTTCATCCGCCTCAAGGGCGATCAGATGCGCCACGCAGCGCTTATCTACACTCCCCTGATGGTGCTCTCGTCTCTGGTGATTATGCTGCGCGTGGTGCTGGTGCCCAACAGCATTCTCAACCTCGTGTTTCCCCCTGTGCTGCTGGCCTTTACCTTGTGGCAGTGGTTCATGGTGCGCCGCCATCGTCGTGCTCTGCCGTTATCTGATGTCATTTATTCGCATATTACCACGTTCGTCATGGTGGTGTCGTGCATAGCTTCATGGGTGGGCTACACGCTGCTGTCCGTCCAGGTGCTGGTGTGGTGGATGTTCCAGTTAGCAGCCATCATGACTGTCACCTGCCTCTATGACATCATGTCGATGTTTGAAAACCGCTATATGCTGGCGCGCCTCAAGCCCGAACTGCGCCCTCGCATCCTTGCCGGCGAAGATGTTGAAGCCGAGGCAGCCCCACTGCTCAAGGCCATGGAACAGGGCAAGTTCATCACCACCACTTGGGTCTACGACTTCTGCCGTCTCACGCTGGTGCCCATCCTTGCTGTTGCCTCAGTACTGGTGAGCATCTATTGGAGCGCCGACATCTTCGAGATGACCAGTATCTGCGAGAAGGCCTTCTTCAAGAACTTCATCGACCAGAAGGACCTCGTGCAGATTTCCCTTGCCAAGCTCTGTCTGGTGGCTGCCCTGTGGTTCGTTTTCCGATATCTCAATTACGCCATCCGTAGCTTCTACGTCTATTTCCGCAAGCACACAGGGCAGGATGAATCCATCAACACCACGCTGGCGCGCAACATAATAGCCATCGTATGTTGGGGCCTCTACATCATCACTGTGTTCGTAATCCTTAACGTACCTAAGAGCGGCATATCCATCGTCACGGCAGGTCTGGCCACTGGTCTCGGTTTTGCTATGCAGGACCTCATCGAGAATTTCTTCTATGGTCTCTCGCTCATGACGGGACGTCTGCGCGTAGGCGACTATATCGAGTGCGACGGCATCACAGGTAAGGTCGAGAGCATTACCTACCAGAGTACGCAGGTTGTCACCCTCGACGGCTATGTCATCTCGTTCCTCAACAAAGCCTTGTTCAACGGTAACTTCAAGAACATGACGCGCAACCACAGCTATGCCTTCGTCAAGGTGCCCGTGGGTGTGGCTTATGGCACCGATGTGGCTCGTGTGCGCAGCCTCCTCATCGAGGCCTTGAAGCCTCTTGCCCAAGAGCGTAACGCTGCCGACAAGCACATCATAGACCCTGTCCGCAAGGTCGACGTCATCTTCTCCGACTTCGGTGATAGTAGCGTAGATCTCTATGTTGCCCTATGGATGCTTGTCGAAGAGCGCACCATGCTTCTGGGCCGTGTCAAGGAAATCATCTATCAAACCCTCACCGCCAACGGCATCGAGATCCCGTTCCCGCAGCGCGAAGTCAAGATCGTGCAAGGTTGAACGGACATAGGATATAGGTGAAAGAGAAAACCTTTGACCGCAAATAATGATATAAAAGGAATCCGCTACTCCATTATAGGAAGTAGCGGATTATTTCTTTTGTGGTCTTGTAAGACGGAGCCGTTCTTATTTTGTAAGCTCAAAGCCTACGCGAGCACCATTGGCACTCTTGGCGAGCTGGCTAACCGCTTGAACGGCAGCAGTGTTGCTCACCTTCCCTTCTTTCTGAAGTATGTTGGCCATCTGTTTGGCGTCAAACATCAGACCCATTCCCTTCTGGGTCTTTGTTACGTTGCCTTTAATGGTCTCGGTAGCAGTCTTGAGTGTTATCTCGCCGTTCTGTTGGTTATAGGCATAGGTCCCGCTGAATGGGATGCCGTTTACCTTGGCCGAGAACTTGTTTCCGGCAAGGAACGAGAAGGAAGTGTTGTTGCGATTGATGCCGATGTTGCTGTAGTTGCTTGCCAGCGATGAAGACATGTTGGCAACAGTGGCAGAACCTCCAGCCTTTGCCAGAGCCTGCTGGGTAGTGAAGGCGGCGCTTGGAGCATTGTAGTTCCAGCTGCCAAGAAGCCCCGACTGGTCAAAGGTCATTCCGCCCAACAACACTTGGCCCAATACTGCGCCAAGAACATTCGTCAGTACACTGCCTGTAGAATTATTGCCGGCAGTATTACCGTATCCCGTTGAGAAGCAGCTCGACAGCATCAGTGTCATGGCTGCGAGAAGTGGCAAAAATGTTTTCTTCATAAAGCTTTAGGTATTAAAAAGTGAATATCGTGTTTAAGATTCCGAGGCAAAGTAATAGAAAAAAAAATAAGTGCCAAAGAATTTTCAAACAACATTATATTTTTAACCGTTTTTTGTCAATTGATGAAAATCGTTTGTTATGATGAGTTCCTATCGCGCCTATCTCGCAACTCTTCCATACGTCGCGACTCTTCCCTCACCTTGCGGTCATGGGCTTCTTCTTCGGCCGTGCGGATGATGCCGCTATGCAAGAAGCCAAAGGCGGTAGCTGCCCAGATAACCATCTGCCAGAAAACCTTCAGTAATGCCATGATGAAAGCGTATGCCGCCAACAGGAAACCCAGGATATAAACGATGGTAAAGAAGGTTACTGCGGCACCCCAGCCAAAGCCAAACTGCTCGAAATTACGCTTGCCGAAAATCAGGAAGAGCACGGCCAACGTGATGAAGCCGATTGCAATGTTCAGCGTGTTCCCCTGCAGCCCTATGCGGTCGGCTACTCCGGCGAGTACTACAACCAGCAGGAGCCACAGGAAACTCTTCGCCTTCGGCTTCAGCGAGATGGAGCCGTGCGGGTCGTTGAGCAACTTGGGGCCAAAGATGAAATTCTGATACGCAAAGAAACTATGGAACTGGAGTGCCAGGATCAGCACGAACGGGAACAGACGAATGAGTGCACTGAAGAACCCAACCCCGTCCATGTCGCACCACCACACCACATGGTCTTTCCCCAATTTGCTGAAGAGCGTGAGTTCCATGAACCCGGCTACCAGCAGAAGAGCGGGGATGCCTACGACGGAGAGGCGGCGCATGGCATTGCTGCGCCAAGGAATATAACAGGCAACAGTAGCAACAATCAGCAGGATTGCAATGATAAAGAAAGGCGTCATCGTGCCCCAGAACCATTCGGGAAGTGAAGTGATGGCTTCGGCTGTAGTCGTTTCCATATAAACAGTTTTATTGGTTTCTCGTCGGCAAAAATAGTGAGAATTATTGAATCAGCAAAAAAAATGCCGACTATTTCACACACCGCATCCATTTTCCCCCTTTCCTCTTTTTTCCATTTTCGCGTCAATACCTTTATGCGTTTCCCTCGAGATGCTTTACTCCTTACCAGTTCAGAGTTTGCCCTTCGGTAAATAAATAATGTGACAATGAATAAAGAAAGCGCTCGTTACCTAAGGTTGCGGGCGCTTTTACATGGGCTGAATTTTCAGCTGATGTTCAGCGAGGTAAGAATCGGCAACGTTGCTGTTCGCAGAGACCGGTGGATTGCGCATATCCATCGTCAACATTGGAAAAAACGTCCCATTTCCCATCGTCCCACCGTCCCATTAAGGAATGAAAAGCCCCGCCTACGGACTTGAGAGCCGTGGGCGGGAGCTTATTTAATTTAGAATTAATAATTAATAATGAATAAGTGGAAATTCAGAATTAATTAATAGTCAATGGATTAATACATGTTGACAATGGCCTCGTAGAGCTCCTGCTTGCCGCTGGTCTGCTTGGGCTCGCCGACCTTCTTGCCGTACTCGTAAGCCTCTTCGAGAGTCATCTTACCTTCTTCGAACTTCTTGCCTTCGCCTGCGTCGAAACTGGAGTAACGCTCCTTGACCATTGCGCAGAGGGGTGAGTTCTCGATGATGTCGGCTGCGGAGAGCAGGGCGTGAGCCATAGCGTCCATGGCAGCGATGTGAGCGATGAAGATGTCGTCGAGATCGGTAGAGTTGCGACGTGTCTTGGCGTCGAAGTTGGTGCCGCCGTCCTTGAAACCGCCATTGCGGATGATCTGCAGCATAGCCTGCACGAGCTCGAAGTGGTCGATGGGGAACTGGTCGGTGTCCCAGCCGTTCTGGTAGTCACCGCGGTTGGCATCGATACTACCGAGCATGCCGGCGTCAACTGCGCAAGCCAACTCGTGCTCGAAGGTGTGACCTGCGAGGGTGGCGTGGTTGACCTCGATGTTTACCTTAAAGTCCTTGTCGAGGTTGTGAGCCTTCAGGAAACCGATAACAGTCTCGGTGTCGACGTCGTACTGGTGCTTGGAGGGTTCCATGGGTTTGGGTTCAATGAGGAAGGTGCCCTTGAAGCCCTTGGCACGAGCGTAGTCGCGGGCCATGGTGAGCATGGTAGCCATGTGCTCCTTCTCACGCTTCATGTCGGTGTTGAGGAGGCTCATGTAGCCTTCGCGACCGCCCCAGAAGACGTAGTTGGTGCCGCCGAGCTCGATGGTGGCGTCGATGGCATTCTTGATCTGAACGATGGCGCGAGCCACGACGTCGAAGTCGGGGTTGGTGCTGGCACCGTTCATGTAACGCTTGTGACCGAAGACATTAGCTGTGCCCCAAAGGAGCTTGATGCCTGTCTCGGCTTGCTTCTGCTTCAGGTAAGCAACGACTTCCTTGAGATTCTTCTCGTATTCCTCAACGGTAGCAGCCTCGTCAACGAGGTCGATGTCGTGGAAGCAGTAGTACTCGATGCCGAGTTTCTGCATAATCTCGAAGCCTGCGTCGGCCTTGTCCTTAGCAGCCTGTACGGGGTCGGCAGCTGTCTTCCAGGGGAAGGTCTTGGTGCCACCACCGAACTGGTCACCGCCCTCAGCGCAGAGGGTGTGCCACCACGCCATAGCGAACTTGAACCATTCGCTCATCTTCTTGCCCATGACTACTCGATCCTTGTCGTAGTAGCGATAGGCCAACGGATTCTTGCTCTCAACGCCTTCAAACTTAATGGCGGAGATTTCAGGGAAATACTGTTTCATTGTTGTTTATTGATTTATGGGGTTATGGGTTGTTGTTTTACTTCCTAGATGCCCTAGAGATTATAGACTTCTAGATCTTTTCCTTCCAACGCTCGTAGGCCTCACGATAGGCGGGCTGGTCCTTGGCCACGGGTTCGATGACCTGTAGTTTCTTGAGGGTGGCAAAGGCTTCGCGGTGGTCGGCATAGATCTTGGCGCCCATGCCGGCTCCACGTGCAGCACCCACGGAACCGTCGGTGTCGCACAGCTCGATGGTGGCTCCAGTGACGCCTGCCAGCGTGTCGCGGAAGATGGGGCTGAGGAACATGTTGGCCTTGCCGGCACGGATTGTCTTGAGGTCCATGCCCATGGCATTCATCACTTCCATACCATAGGCGAACGAGAAGACGATGCCTTCCTGTACGGCACGGAGGAGGTGAGCCTGAGTGTGTATATTGAAGTTGATGCCATGGATGCTGGCGCCCACTTCACGGTTGCAGAGTACGCGTTCAGCGCCGTTGCCGAAGGGTAGGATGCTGAGGCCTGCAGCGCCGATGGGGGCTTGGGCGGCCAAGTCGTTCATCTCGGAATAGCCGATACCTGTGGGCGCTACGTTGCGGCGAGCCCAGGAGTTGAGGATGCCTGTGCCATTGATGCAAAGCAGCACACCGAGGCGGGTGGCTGATGCCTGATGGTTGACGTGAGCGAAGGTGTTGACGCGGCTCTGGGGGTCGTAGCCCACGCGGTCGATGACACCATATACAACGCCGGATGTGCCTGCCGTGGTAGCTGCCTCGCCTGGTTCGAAGACGTCGAGCGAAAGGGCATTGTTAGGCTGATCACCGGCACGATAGGTAATAGGTGTGCCTTCGGCAAGTCCCAGTTCAGCAGCAGCGGCAGCGTTTACTTCACCCTGAAGGCCGAAGGTGGGCACGCGGTCGGCCAGCATATCGGCAGGTATGCCGAAGTAGTCAAGCAAGAACTGTGCGGGCTTGTCCTCGACGAAATCCCACATGATGCCTTCGGAGAGGCCGCTGACGGTGGTGGCTGCAGTGCCTGAGAGGCGTGCGGCGATGTAGTCGCCAGGCAGCATCACCTTGTAAATCTTGGCAAAGAGGTCTGGCTCGTTTTCACGTACCCAAGCAAGCTTGGCGGCTGTGAAGTTGCCAGGCGAATTGAGAAGGTGGCTGAGACAGCGCTCGCTGCCCAATGCCTCGAAGGCGCGCTGACCATAAGGCACGGCACGCGAGTCGCACCAGATGATGGCGTCGCGCAGGGGCTTCAAGTCCTTGTCCACACATACGAGGCCGTGCATCTGATACGAGATACCTATGGCCTTAATGTCGGCTTTGTCGGCATGGCTCTGGGCGAGCACGTCGGCTGTGGCATCCTTCAGATACTGCCACCAGGCATCGGGTGCCTGTTCTGCCCATCCTGCCTGCACGGCCTTGATGGGTGCTTCACTCTTTGGGTAGAACGCAGATGCTACGCACTGCCCGCTTTGGGCATCTACCAGCGACGCCTTGACGCTGGATGAGCCTATGTCATAACCTAAGAGAAACATGATGGTAATTTACGATTTTACGATTTACTATGTTAGGTTTCACGCTGCAAAAGTAGTTGTTTGCAGGCATATGTTCTTGCTCTTATGTTGCAAAAGTTTTAGCGAATGTATCATTCTGCGTTTGAAACATGTCGAAAAGCCCTATTTGTTGGCATTCCGGGCAAAAGCAAACAACTCAAGGGGCAGGTGACAATAGCCGTCGGGGTTCTTGTCGAGGTAATCCTGATGACGCTCGTCGGCAGTGAAGAAGTTCTTCAGTGGGAGGCGTTCCACCACGAGGGGCTCTTCGAATTTGGCCTGTTGCTCATCGAACACCTTGTCAATGACGGGGCGGTCTATCGGGTCGGTGTAATAGATGCCGGTGCGGTAGCGTGTACCTTCGTCGTGCCCTTGTTTGTTGAGGCTGGTGGGGTCTATGGCCACGAAGAAGAGCTCCAGCAGGCGTTCGAGGCTGACGATAGTGGCATCGTAGCGCACGTGCACAGCCTCGGCGTAGCCGGTGAGGTCTGTGTATACTTCTTCGTAGGTGGGATTGTCGGTGTTGCCGTTGGCAAAGCCTACCTCTGTGTCGACAACGCCGTTGATCTGCTTCAGGAAATGCTCTGCGCCCCAGAAACATCCGCCTGCGAGATAGACATCCTTGAGGGTGCCGGCAGGTTTGGAGTCGGAACTGAGCTGGCTCATCTGTTGCTGCAGTAGGCGATGCTGGTCGAGCAGGTTCCACAGGCCGTCCTCCGAGAGCACGCCTCGTGGCAAATCCTTGGGCAGCTTTCCAGCTTCGTCAGCATCAAAGTCAAGGCGCCAGAGGTCGCTGCCATAGTAGCTGTCGAGGGCTTCTATGTCGGGCTTGACGGTTTCATATTGCGCCATGGATTCCCTCAGTGTTTTGAGGCTGGCTTCGACTCGTGCGAAGCGCTGTTCCATCAGGCTTATGCGCTTTATCTGTTGGTCTGTGTCCATTGTTGTGAGTGGGAGGCAAACACTACAGAGGTGCTTGCCTCCCATTGTCGGTTATCAGGTGGAGTGGTTATTCGCGCTGTCCGTTGAGTGAGTAGAGATAGGGCGTTACAGATTCGCCGTCAATCTTGCCATTGAAGGTTTCAGGGATGATGTTGCCATCCTTGTCCTTGTACTTGGTCAGGCGTGCGCATACCACTACTTGGTCGCCAACCTCGATTTGCTTGTCGCCTTCAACCCACTTGCGGTTGCCGAGGTAAAGGGTGCGGAAGACGTAGAACTGCTCGTTGGCAGGGTCGTCGTCATCGGCGATGTAGAACGAGGCATTACCATACTTCTCGTTAAAGAAGTCGCTTTCCTTGGCCACTTTCACTATCTCACCAGCAATGTAGTATTCATCTTCGGAGATTTCGCCTTCAGCGAGGTTCTTCATGATGAAGTCGTTGGCTTCGTCGGCAGTGAAGGGATGTAGACGCGAACCGGGGCCTGCCTTCTTGATAGAGTGGATGTAAGCCTGCTTGGAGGCTGTCTCAGGTGTGTTGCCGTTGTAGTTGACAAGCTTGCCGCGAACCACCACCTCGTCGCCAAGTTCTATCTGCTGGTCGCCATCCTTCCATGGTTGGTTGTTGAAATAGTAGCAGCTGTAGATCTGGAACTGCTCGCTCTCTGGGCTACCGTCCTCGGAGATGAAGAAGGTGGCTGTGCCATAGGCCGCGCTGAAGGTGTATTTGATAGCGCAGATGACGCCGGTCACGCAGTAGTCGACATCAGTAACCTTACCAGCTTCAAGGCCTGCCACGAAGGCGAGAGCCTCGGGTACAGTGTATGGATCATCGACAGTTTGTCCGTGAGGCAGCACGAAGGCATCCTGCTTGAGCGTCCATGCTATGACGCTTTCGCTCTCGGCATTGCTTGAGCTGAACTGAATGACAGCCTTACGTGCGAGACCTGTGTTCTGAGCCACGCGCAGGTGAACTACGGCTGTGTCAGCTGGATTAGGTTCGAAGAGAGTGGCCTGGCCGGCCTTGTAGTCGGTGCCTGTGATGGTTGCCCAATCGCAGTCGGCGGGCAGTTGGGCATAGGCTCCGCTGCCCTTGTATGCGAGCACTACGTCGATGTCGCCGCCTTCGATGCCTACGGTTTGTTCCGGAGTGATTACCTTGAGCAGCGATTTCTTCACTTCAATGACCGTAGCGTCGACAATCTCCACGGTGGAGCCATAGAGCTGCTTGGGACCTTCCAGGGTGACGATGTCGCCCACTTCGATACCCCATCCGTCGGCACCGTCGATAGGATTGTTGCCCTTCTTGCCTTCCTTGTCGTAAATACCATATATGTATATTTGGCCAGTGCCATCGTCGAGATAGAAGTTGCCGTATAGGGTGTTGGCAATGGAGGTAACGGCACCTGTGACGCGGAAGTTCTTGCCATCGGGGCCTGCGATGACGTCGGCACAGGTGGCGTCGGAGGCTTCGAGCGAGCCTTGGCGCACGAGGATGAACTGTTTGCGGTTGTTCATGGCGATGCACACTTCAGCCTCGCGGCCGCCTTCAGTGGCATCAGCATGGAAGGTGATGGTGGTCTCACCGGCTTCGCCTGCTATGCGGTCGGCCGTGAGCCATGCTGGACTATTGGGTAGCGGAGTGTAGGTGGTGTCGCGCGAGCCGTCGTCGTTCTTGGTAATCTTCTGGTAGAGTTCGTGTAGTGCCCAAGCCTCTGCAGCTCGTACCGTTACGGTGACGTCGCCGCCCTCGACAGGCAGGCTGACGAAGGTCTTGTCGACGGTGATGTCTGTGAACGTGCCTAAAGCCTCGTCGTCAGAGCATCCTACGACAAGCAGTGCGGCCAAAGCCATACTGAAAATATGTTTGAGTTTCATAATGATAACGAATTATGAATGGTGAAAGATGAATTAGTTGAAGATGTAGCGGATGCCTATGCTTGCGTACCAGCACTGGCCGATGTTGCCCTTGTAGGGAACGAAGGTCTTGATGTCGGTACCGACGGCTTTAGGCGTAGAGAATACGGGGTAGCCTTGGGCATCGGTGTTCTCGTACTTGAGGATGCGTCCCTCGTTGAGGGCGGGGTTCATGTACTTGCTCACGCCCCAGCTGGAGTTGAACAGGTTCAGGACGTTCTTGATGTCGAAGCCCAGCTGCAGGGTGTTCTTGGTCTTGCCGGCCTTGACAGTGAAGTCGTGCTTGTAGCCTACGTCTACGCGATGTACCCACGGGCTGTAGATGCTGTAAGCCTCGGCATATTCGCCTTGATGGTTGTTCAGATAGCTGTCGCCGTGCACGTAGTTCATGAAACGCTCTTGGTCGCCTGCTGAAGCAAAGCGGAAAGCACCGCTCTCGACTTCAGCATCTGTCGGCACGTACAGGGCATCGTAGCTGTAGCCGTCGCCGTTCATATCGTTGGCCAGCATATAAGAGTAGTTGTAGCCTCCGCGCCAGGTCTCGTAGAACAGGCTGTAGTGGTTGCCGCTACGGTCGTGCACGGTGGCATTGGCAATGAAGCGGTCTGGTGTTACGTTGTAAGCGTTGTGGAGCTTCAGATTGTTGGGACCAGCCACTGCGGGCACGTAAGTGAAGGCGCTCTCGGCATTGGAGCCGGGCAAACTGGTGAGTTCCTTACGCACGGTGTGTGTGTAGGCAGCCATGAGGCTTATCCATTTAGCAGGCTCAGCGCTCAGGGTGATATTGGCCAGCCAGTTGTAACCCTTGTGGGTGTTGCCGAGCACGAAGGCCTTTGTGCCGCTGCGGAAGTCGGCAGGGAAGATGGGACGGTTGTCGGCGCCGTTCCAACGTGCATAGCCTTCGGCGGGCAGCATGCTCCAGTCGCTCATGGTGGTAGCGTTGAGCGTCTTCTCAAAGAGGCCTTCTACCGTTACAGTGAATGGGAAACTGACAGGCAGCTGATAGTCGAGTGCAAGTGAGGTCTTCCATACCTGCGGCATCTTGAAATGGTCATCGACGGCTGAGATGGAGCTTGGCACTGTGCCGTCCTCAGGACGCACTGTCTGCGGGAAGCCCATCTCAAACAGCTTGTTCTGCAGGGCTGCAATGTTGGCGTGACCGTTGGCATCGGTTACAAGACCGCCTGCAAACTGGCTCATGACCTGGCCCATGTCGGAGTATTTGGCACGAACGTCGGCAGGCAGGTTCTTGTACTTGGTCGAGGGACCGAGCTGTGCCTGGTACTGCACGAGACCGCCGTTGGTAGGCATATTGGTGAAGAACACGAGGGGCAGACGACCTGAGAAAAGGCCAGTGCCGCCGCGGACCTTAAGGCTCTTATTGCCAAAGACATCCCATGTGAAGCCTACGCGCGGTGAGAAGATGATGTTGGCATTCGGCCATTTGCCTGTGTCGATATTGCGCAGGTCACCGTCCTGATCGTAGTAGTCGAGCGCTTTGATTGCTGCGTTGGTCAGCAGGTCGCCGTTGTTGAAGAACAGACCGTCGATGCGCAGGCCATAGGTGAGCTTGAAGCGGTCGGTGATATTCCAGTCGTCCTGAGCATAGACACCGAGTTTGTTGTAGCGTACGCGTGCTGCAGGCTTCGTCTCGCCGTCGTAGCCATAGGTGAGGCAGACCACTTCAGGTGTAGCACCATTCATGAAATCCTCGACGCTGCCATAGCGGTAATAGCCTGTTCCGTTGCGCATATACTGGTTGTCGTCCATCTGGTATTCGTAGCTCACACCTGCCATAATCTTGTGGGCACCAAGGTAGTAGTTGATATCGTCCTTGATGTTCAGCGAAGTGGAGTGCACTGCGTTGTTCCATGTGAATAGCTCATAGCCCAGCGACATGTATTGTATGTTGTTGCCCGTGCCGTCCTGGATATCGATGAACGGGAACTCAGATGAATTGCTCGAACGGATATCATCCTTCTTGGCAAAGGCTACGAGGAACTGGTTCGACAGGTTGTCGGCCAGACGGCTGTTCAAGTCGATTGATGCCGAGTGGACGAGGTTGTCCATGCCATACATCGAATTGGCAAAAGCCATGGAGTACTGCGACATACGGCTGTAGGGCGAACGTGTGCCGCCGTCCATAGACGAGGCATTGGGCGATACCCAATAATTGTTCTTCGTATAGTTGTAGCGGGCTGCCAGATGGTGGCGGTCGGTGATGTTATAGTCGATACGTGCCAGTATCTTATAATTGCTTTGGTCGGCAGGGAAGTTCTTGTACGAGCCTGTGTTGTAGCCGTATTTCTGGCTTACGAAGTCCGAAACGCGCTGCATATCGGTCTCCGTAGTGCGCGAGATGAAATTGTCGGCATCAGCAACGCCGTCAGCGGAGGCACGCCAGCGATTGACCACGGTAGGCGTCTTTACCATCTCACCGTTGACGAAGAAGAAGAGCTTGTCCTTGATGATGGGGCCGCCGAGGGTGAAACCATACGTGGTGGTGCGGTCCTTGTCGCGGGCTGTAGCTATCTGTTCGTGGTCTACGGCCGAGCCGCGCATATTTTCGTTGCGGTGGTATATGTAGGCCGAACCCTTGAACGTGTTGGTACCCGATTTGGTGATGGCGTTCACGCCGCCGCCGATGAAGTTGGTCTGGCGCACATCATAAGGTGAAATGACCACTTGCAACTCCTCGATAGCGTCGATGGAAATCGGGTTTCCGCCACCAGGCAGATTGGCCGAGAGGCCGAAGTCGTTGTTGAAGTTGGCACCGTCCACGGTGAAGTTTCCCAGACGACCGTCACTGCCGGCAAAGCTCATGCCGCTGCCGCCATAGGGCGAGAGGCGTGTGATGTCGGTGATGGAACGGCTGATGGTGGGCAGGCTCATCATCTGGTCGTTGGAGATGTTTGTCGAGGCTCCCGTGCGCTCGGCCGAGAACTTCGATGCTTTCTCTGTGATGACCACCTCGGTGAGCTCGCTGGCATTCTCTTCGAGCCATACGGCGAGGTTGTAGGTTTCGCCCAGCACCAACTGTATGCCGCTGAGGCGTTTGGATTGGAAACCGATGTAGGACACGGTTACGGCATAGGGACCGCCAGGGCGCATACCCTGCATGTTGAAGCGTCCATCGGCATTGGTGACGGCCTGATAGCGCGTGCCCGACGGCTCGTGCGTAGCAACGACGTTAGCGCCTATCACGCTCTCGCCCTTGGCATCGTCCAGCGTCACGCGGCCGCTCATGCCTGACGTGGTTACCTGAGCCACAGCACTGGTACATGCCAGCACCACGGCAGCAATCAGAAAGAATAGTCTTTTCTGCATAATTTTGGTAAATAGAAAAAAAGGTGAATAAATGTATGATTTCGTCTGCAAAGGTAGTTAATAAAATGTAATGAAAAAAGTGAAAAGTAAAAAATATTTTAATGAGAAGAAAAAACATATTCTCTATCTCAACTTGCTCTCTGTTTTTTCATATCTTTGCCACTGCCTAATAGATAAATAATGCGATATGAAGACGTGCAACAACCTCCTACAATTCATGACAATAGCTCTCTTTGTCATGGCTTTGGCAGCGTGCGGCGGACGGGAAAAGGCAGAATCCGGTGATGGAGTAGGGCACAAGCCTGCCTCGCGTGGGCTGCCTTTCGAGATGGTAGTAATAGTGCCGGAAAAGGCTTACGAAGGCGAGCTGAGCGATTCCATCGATGCTGTGCTGAGAGCTTCTACGCCCGTGCTGCCGCAGCACGAGCCTATGTTCCGTCTCAATGTCGTTTGGGCCGACGGCAACCTCACTCCCTTCCGCACTTTCCGTCAGCGTTTCATAGCCAGGATTAATCCACGGGTGGCCAAGGCATCCATAGGAGTGGCACGCGATGTAGTAGCTGTGCCGCAGATCGAGGTCAAGGCAGAGGCACCTTCGGTTCATGAACTGGCGCAACTCATAGGCCGTGAGCGTCAGCGCATCACCGACCTCTTCGTTGAGCACGAACTCGACTACATGGCTGAATCGCTGCAGCGCAAGCACAACGCCGCCACATCTAAGGCCTTCCACGAACTGACGGGCCACACCATTTGTGTGCCACCAGCTCTGAAAGCCTCCAAACGTGCAAAGGACTTCCTCTGGACAGGTACCAACCTCAACGACCGCGACCAGAACTTCGTGTACTACTCCTACCCATGGGACGGCCAGCCGCTCACGCCAGAACAGTTTGTGGCCAAACGTGATAGTGCCCTTAAGACCAATATCCCTGGTTCCACGCCTAACCAATGGATGCAGACCGCAAGAATGAAAGCCGGCAGCGGTGATGCAGCCAATGAAAGGGGTGGGGCAGAGGTTCCACTCATCGTCACGCGCGCGCGTACCTTAAATAATCTGTATGTCCACGAGGTGCATGGCCTCTGGGAAATGCACAACGGCGCCTTGGGTGGAGCTTTCGTATCGCTTGAGCGTATTGACACAGCCAATAGCCGTGTCCTCGTCACCGAAGGCTTCATCTATTCACCCCACTCGCCCAAGCGCTCTATTCTTCGCGAGATGGAGGCCGCACTCCGCACATTCAAATAGCCTCTCAACAACTTTTGTGTACCCCTTAAAGATTCCTTGTTTTCTGCTTCTAACACGAATTCCCACGAATTCTCCATTAATTATCACAAATTAAATCTGTATCTAAGCCTCTTCGCTCCCCTAACGAAGAGGCTTTTCTTTTTTCATCGTCATTCTTTTTTCATCTTTTTTTTGCGACACTTCGCAAAAAAGTACTACCTTTGCCCCCAGAAAACCTCAAAAGCCTATATGACAACTGATATTAACATCTCTGTTGACGTGCCTCGAAGCTACAACATAGCTAAACTGAAACAACAATTGTTGGAGTACGCCCAGCATTTAATTGCATTAGCTAATCCTAAACACGATGTAGAAGTCATTTCTTCTCCTCGAAAAGTTGAGATTAGCAGCAAGATACGTAATTTGTCTGGTAGATATCCCGTACCTGAAGATTTTGATTATAAGACCCTTCTTGCCAGTGAGCGGGAAGCTGATTACTATAAACAAGAAACCAAATGAAAGTCTTTTTAGATACAAATATTCTCATTGATTTCATTTCCGGTCGTAAACCATTTGCAGACGATTCAATGGTGTTTTTCCAACTTGCTTACGATGGAGAGATTGAGTTGATGGTCTCAGATTTAACAATAGTAAACACGATCTATATTTTACATCGACTTCATTATTCTCAGACTGATATTTATGAGACTTTAGAAGAGATCAACGCTTTTCTGACTATCACTCCTATTGGTGCTGAAACAATTAATTATTGTTTGCGAGGCCGATACCATGATTTCGAAGATGCCGTACAGTATTATTCTGCTTTGAAGGCCGGAGCTGATTACGTCATAACTAGAAACGGTAAAGACTTCCCTCATGATGCGACCAATGTCTTATCCCCATTAGACTTTTTCAGGAAAAACAATATCACGTTTTAGGTTTAACTGAACATCAGCGCTATATCTAAGCCTCTTCGCCTTCTAGCGAAGAGGCTTTTCTTTGCCCTTTTGATAACGTTTTTATCTTAAAGCTTAAAAATTCTTCACTCTTCATTCTTCACTTTTAAGTTTATTTCCTATCTTTGCACCGATTCCGAGAACAATAAGGATGGTTGATCCTTTGTCCCGAGAATCTTGACATAGTAAGAGCTTAAAAATGAAATGATGTAAATAAAAACCATAATGAAAACTAATCATCTTTTGCTCCCCATCCTCCTCGGACTGGTTGTAGCAATCCCTATTTCGGCCCAATCTGCCGAGCGGAACACACTGTTTGTATTCTTGAACTCATCCAGCACTCCGAGACCTTTCTCCTTGGAGACGTTGGATAAGATTACGTTTACAAACCACAGCATGAAGATGCATGAGGCCGCGAAGGTGACAGAACTGGAGTTCTCCAGTTTCAGTTTCATGTCCTTGGATGCAAACATCACTCCCACAACGGACATTCGCAGTTTGTCAGCAGGCGATGATGCTAACATTCAGTATTATATGGATGGCAGTACTGTTGTTGTTGAAAGCAACACACGGCTTGACGGCATTGCCATCTATGACCTCCAAGGACGACTGGTTACGAAAGACAATCATGCAGCCGAATCATACAGCCTCTCTGTGCCAAACGTCCCTCGTGGTGTTTTCGTTGTGCAGGTTTCCTGTGGAGGAAAGATGATGTCAAAGAAGATGGTGAAATAACATAAAGACTGATGCCTTATGAAAAAGATACTTTTACTCTTATCCATACTCTCTTGTGCTGCAACGGTAAACGCCCAGAAATACCTCGAAGTGTATAAAGGCCGTGATGTTATCGGCAGCATGATGTCCACGGATATCGACAGTGTTCGCATTACTGGCAACAATGCTTCCACTCGTCAGATAAACTTCTATTCGGCAGGCGTAAACAGAAGTTTTGCAGTTACTGAGGTTGACAGCATCAAGATAGTACATTCTAGTGATGATTCTTTTGCGTATCTCGGTATTGTAGGTTTCAACCAAGAACTCTACGATATGCCCATTGGTATTTTAGCCACCAGCACCAGCAGTCGTTATAGTTCTTTTGTTAGTAATCTAATTCGTCGGGATGGTACTTTATTATATTATGGTGTTGAACATGCCCTGAACCTACTTACTCAATACAACTTCACCACCCCCTTGAGTAGCGTCAATCTTATCACATTCACCGATGGCTTAGACCAAGGTTCGATGATGATGAGCAGTGTTTATACTACTGAAGAAGCCTACCTTAATGCATTGAATCGGCAAATTGTTTCGAGTAAGGTTAAGGGATTGCCCATTACCGCTTATTCACTCGGTCTTCGGGGCAACGACGTAAGCGACTACAATCAGTTTCGAACTAATCTACAACAGTTGGCAACCTCTGTCGATAAGGCCATTGAGGTCAGCAGTATGAGTGACGTTCAGAAACGTCTTCAGGAGATTGCCGACCTAATAATCAGTGTCAGCAACCGCCAGACCGTAAGCGTTAAGATCCCAGGTGTGAGCAATGGCACTCGCATCCGTTTCACATTCGATGGCAATTCACCGGAATACAGTACGATGTACATTGAAGGTACGTTCAATCTTGCTGACCGTTCACTGCGCAACGTCACTTATCATGGTATGCGGGCCACCAGCGGCAGCACCCTACAAGGAGTTCAAGATGGTATCTTCGTAACTTATAAGTTTACAGGACTCCAGCGCACCGATGGCAATGGCCTTATACCAATGGGCTATATTCGTCAATATAACAAAGCCGTTACTTCTGACACTTGGCAGCGCAACTCCGAGTTCACGCCCGATAATAACACACAGACGACTATCACCCACGCAGGCACGGCCATCATGCTTGTCCTCGACTGCTCCAGTTCGCTTGGCTCGCAGTTCAGCAATATGCAGAGTTACGCTCGCGATTTCATCTCACGTGTGGCCAATAATGCAGCGCCATATGAAATAAAGGCGCCCACGAACGTTGTGGCTTCATTGGACGAACAACACAATTTTGTTAATGTCACTTGGAATGCTGTTAAGAATGCTCAGAGTTACGATGTCTATAGAAATGGTTCTATCGTTCAGGAGGATGTAAGGACAACCCAGTGGACGGATAAATCTCCTTTGCGTACAAATGTATATAGTATAGTGGCAAAAGGCTATGGAATGACAAGTGAGAAGAGTTCGCCTTCAAATCGTGTGGGCACCTACTCTACAAGTGGCATCACTATTGATGTCAATGGCGTCAAGTTCAATATGATTAAAGTAGAAAGTGGCACGTTCCAGATGGGAAGCACCTCTGGTGGTGATAGTAATGAACGTCCTGTTCATCAGGTTACTTTGACCAATGACTACTATATCGGTGAGACGGAAGTGACGCAGGAGTTGTGGACGGCAGTGATGGGCTCAAATCCTTCATCCTTCAAGAGTTCCGACCAATTGCCTGTGGAAAAGGTTTCTTGGAATGACTGCCAGACATTCATCACAAAACTGAATGAGCTTACAGGTCGTACCTTCCGCCTGCCAACTGAAGCTGAATGGGAGTTCGCAGCCCTTGGTGGTAACGCATCTGAGGGTTATACCTTTAGCGGCAGCAATACCGTTGGCGACGTTGCTTGGTATGACAGCAATAGTGGTTCCAAGACACATGAGGTCGCAACCAAAGCACCCAATGAACTTGGCATCTATGACATGAGTGGTAATGTTTGGGAATGGTGTCAGGATTGGTACGGCAATTACAACATCGGTGCACAGACCAATCCCACAGGTCCCACCTCGGGCTCTTACCGCGTGAGCCGTGGTGGCGGCTGGGTCAACAGCGACAACAGCTGCCGCGTGGCGAATCGGCTCGACCGCTCGCCCGACTACGGGTACATCAGCGGCGGCTTCCGCCTTGCCCTGTAGTTCATACCCTCAAAAGACAACAATCGACTCTTGTCTTGTCTTTGCTCAAAAGGCGGCCGAAAAAGAAAGGCCGCAAAAGAGCAAATACAAGACAAGGTCGCAATGATAAATATCCGCGCGAAGCGCGGTTGGTTATAATCATATCAATATGCAAGTAAAGACTTTTGTGCTACCAGTTATGTCATCTGAACACAGCGAGGATGAATTGAATAAGTTCCTGCGTGGGCACCGTGTTCTGCAGATGGAACGTCATTTTTGTGCCGAAAACGGTGGTTTTTGGGCTGTACTTGTAGAGTATGTTGAAGGAGACCCTATGGAGAGCGTTCCTCCCGCTCATCGACGCGACAGGCAGGATGCAGCTCAAGGGCTTTCGGAAGAAGAACGAAAGCGCTTTGAGTACTTCAAACAGGTCCGCCGCCGTCTGGCCACGGAGAATGCTATTCCTGCCATTCATCAGGCTTTTTGAATAATAGCGGGGCTGGATGTTGAATAAAAAGGCAATATTATAGCACTTGGCACATTTCTTCCTTTTGACAACTAATTATACGAATTAAACGAATTTACGCATGCGTCGCGGCTATGCAAAGATAGGGCTATAGGACAAGAAAGAATTCGTTTAATTCGTATAATTAGTTGTATTATAAAAACATCTTCTGTGCCATCTTCTATATCATTGCAATAATTATTTTTTGTGCAAAACACTCCGACATCCCGAATTGCGCATTGGCAGAGGGCTTGAGGTTCGTTAGTGACGCGGAGTGTTTCAACTGCTTCCCGATTATTAAGCGTTTTTATTAGGCAAATATATACTATTTGCCCCAAACGCCTAGCTGAAACATTCCTTTTTTTCAACGCAGAGACGCCGAGGCGCAGAGACTCTGGAGAATATCAGAGGACGCGAAGGCATAGCCATTGACGCACCCGCGTGAGGCCGCAGAAGGCGCACGAAGGGCGCAAGCGCCAGGCTTCGTGCTCTCTAGAGTTCGCAGAGAATTGCCCCGCCGGACGGCCTCTCTTCTCCTCCGTCGCCAGAGGAGTTCTGGCTCCCCTCATCGGGCACGGATGGCCCAAGGGCAATCCTCTAAAGGCCCTCTTCGCCTCCATAATCACAGCCTTGCGAAGCGCTGTGATTATCCGCGAACTCACCGAAGGTCAATTGCAATGAATTAAAAATCTCAAAAAACTTCGCGGCTCTGCGCCTCTGCGTTGAAAAATAAAACAATACCGCCCTGTAGGTGCGGTCTGCTCACCTTTGAAAATTGCTTTTGGTCTTGACATAGGATAATATTGGTGCACAGAAGGTGTATTTTTGTGCATTATGTTTGGCCGTTTCAAGCTTTATGTTTACCTTTGCAGCGGTTTAGAAAAGAAAAGTACACATTTTATCCAATAAAAGGTAAACTAATGAAGACAAAACAACTCATTGCGCTGGCCACCTTGGCGCTGGCTTCAACCTCGGCAATGGCCGGCGGCTATCTCACAAACACAAACCAGAATGCAGCCTTCGGCCGCAACCTCTCACAGGAGGCTATGATCGATGTCATGGCTACTTATGCTAACCCTGCAGGCGTAGGTTTCCTCGCCCCCGGCTGGCATTTCGCTTTCTCCAACCAGAGCGCTTTCCAGACTCGTACTGCTGAGTCATGGTTCGTACACCCAGAACAGGGTCCGTTTGCTTTAGGTTATGTCAACGGCATTAAGAATACCGCTGCTACCAAGAAGTACAAAGGTACTGCCAAAGCACCCATCATTCCTTCCGTTGACCTGGCTTATGTGCAGGACCGTTGGAGCCTCGCTTTCCACTTCGGTGTTGTTGGCGGCGGTGGCAAATGTGAGTTTAAGGACGGCCTCGGCTCATTCGAGAGCAAGGTGGCTTTGCTGCCTGCCGTCATGAACGCTTTCGCTGGTCAGCCCGCAGCCACAGGCTATGCCATGGAGACCTACATGCGTGGCAAGCAGTACTACTTCGGTGGTCAGTTGAACGGTTCTTACAAGGTTACCGATAACTTGAACCTCGCCCTTGGTCTGCGTGCCGTCTATGCCTCGAGCAACTATTATGGTTATGTGCGCGATATGAAGGTAGTAACACCCGCTGGCGCTCAGGTGCCCGTGAAGGATGCTATGGCACCCATGGTGACGCAGTTGGCTACCGCCGTGCCCCAGTTGGCACCCGTAATGGAAGGTATTGCCGGCGTTGCTGGCGACGTGAACCTCAACTGCGACCAGAAGGGTTGGGGCGTGACGCCCATCATCGGTGTCGACTGGCGCATCAACGACCATTGGAACCTTGCTGCCAAGTACGAGTTCAAGACGCGTATGCGCCTCGAGAACGAGAGTGGCGAGAGTAAGAGCGCATCAGCCCTTGCACAGCTCGACGAGTATGAGGACGGCAAGAAAGTGGCTGCCGACCTGCCCGCTATCCTTTACCTGGGTGCTCAGTATAGCCCCATCGAGAAGGTCCGTATCAACGCCGGTGCTCACGTCTTCTTCGACAAGCAGGCTACTCAGTATGGTCATCGCGAGAAGACTCTCGACGGTCAGACGTGGGAACTGACAGCAGGTGCCGAGTACGACATCAACGACCTCGTCACCGTCAGTGCCGGTTGGCAGTCGACCAACTATGGTCTGGGCGAGAACAGCCGCTATATCACCGATATGAGTTTCGTCTGCAGTTCCAACAGCGTAGGTCTTGGCGCACGCTTCCACCTCTCGAAGAAGGTAGCGCTCGACGTCTCCTACTTCAAGACGCTCTACAAGCACTACGACAAGTCTCAGGCCGACTACAACGGCATCAAGGCCAATTTCGGCAGCATCCTCACAGGCGTGAAGACTCAGGTCGAGGCCGTTGCTCAAGAGATTGTGGCTGAGGACATGAAGGCAGGCATCAACCCGCAGGAAGATCCCCGTATGGCTGTGTTCCAGCAGCTCAATGGTGCCACCGAGACCATCGCAGCAGCCCAGACTCCTGGTCACGACCGCCTGCACCGCACCAACGACGTCTTCGGCGTAGCCGTCAGCGTCAGCTTCTAAAGCTATTCTTCACACATACAAGTCATAGGCGAGGCTGTGTCATGAGACACAGCCTCGCTTTTTCATGAACCATGCCCCTCATACGTCTGATTTGTATTATTCGTAGCAAAGCAAAATCATCTGAAAAGCTTCGTCGTGCGAAAAAAATCTTCATTCTTCGTTCTTCATTCCTCATTTCTTTGTACCTTTGTGCACATTTAAAGTAATACCTATATGAAACAACATTCATTCAAGGATTGGGTTCTGGCCACACGTCCGTGGTCGTTCCCTGCATCGTCGATGCCAGTAGTAGTCACCATAGCGTGGACGTGGGCACAAGGTATCAACGTGAACTGGTGGTTCGCCCTCTGGGCGCTGATTAACATTATCTTCGTGCATGCTGCAGGCAACGTGTGGAGTGATATCGCCGACTATCGCAAGGGCGTAGATGCCGAGGACACCTTTGGCGTTCACACTCTTGTGGATAAGCAGTTCACGGTGGATGAATACCGCCGTTTGTCGCTCATTCTCAATGCTATAGCTGTTATCGGTGGTTTGGCTCTTGTGGCTCTTACCGGTTGGCCGCTCCTCGTCATCGGCGCCATAGGCATAGCCCTGTCCTTTCTCTATCCGCGCCTGAAGTACATGGCTTTGGGCGACCTCGTCATCGCGCTTTGCTATTCAGTCCTGCCTATGACGGGAACATCGTTCATCGTCTCAGGCTCTATCCATTGGAACGTGTTGTGGCTGGCTGTGCCTGTAGGACTCATCACGGTGGCCATCCTTCATGCCAATAATGTTCGTGATATCGAGACCGACAGTCGCGCCGGCATCTCCACCTTCCCCATGTTCACAGGCCGTTCAGTGGGCGCCAAGCTCTATGCCTTCGAGGTCCTTTTCCCCTTCCTTTGGCTTTTCGGACTCATGGCTTTCCGCATCGAGCCCTGGTGGTTGCTCATCGCTTTCGCCGCCCTGCCCGTGGCGTTCGGTAATGCCCGCACAATACTCGATTATGAGCAAGGCGGCAAGGAATCGTATGCCAATCTCGACGAGCGCACGGCCAAGCTCCAGCTCCTTTTCAGTTTGCTCTTGACAATCGCTCTCGTGATATCAAAGTTCTTCTGAGGCTCATTCCTATACCTATGAAGCGTCTGATATTCTCCGTGCTTCTCGCAGCCGTGTTCTGGTTCGTGATGTTCTTCCCATACTCTCCTTTCCCTATGGGGGCGGGGGAGAGGCCTAACTTTTGGCTCATGATGACCTGCGCATCGCTCACGCTGACCACGCTTGCCATCGTTTTTGGCGGCTGGCCACGCTTGGCCTTCAAGGTCAAGGATAACTTTGGGGCTTATTCAGGTTGCAGCATGCGGCTCGAGTGGCGTGAGTTTGTGCTTGGCGCAGTCATCGCCGCTGTGCTTTGGGGTGTCTTTTGGCTGGGTGATAAGTGTTCGCAACAGCTCTTCGACTTCGCCCGTCCGCAGGTTGATTTGATCTATGGCATCAAGTCCGGCACATCGTCAACGCTTGTCGGCCTCCTGCTCCTGCTTATCATAGGTCCAGGCGAGGAGATTTTCTGGCGAGGCTATGTGCAGGAACACCTGTCGAAGCGCTTCTCGCCGAATGTGGGCTTTCTGCTCGCAACGGCAGCTTACACTCTCATACACGTTTCCTCGCTCAATTTCATGCTCGTGATGGCAGCCCTTGTCTGTGGCATTGCCTGGGGCGGCCTGTATAGATTGATACCCAATCACTTCACAGCCATCATCGTAAGCCACGCTCTATGGGACGCTGCCGCGTTTGTGTGGTTCCCGCTGTGACGGATTAACGGGTTATTTCGTTATTTCGTTATTTCGTTATCACGTTATTCCGTTATTTCGTTATCACGTTATTTCGTTATCACGTTATTCCGAAATCACTTTAGCATTTCGCTTCGCTACCTATTATTCTTCATTCTTAATTCTTCATTCTTCACTCTTCATTCCCCATGCCCTTCCCGCCCCTGAACCTTCCTCCTGCTGAGCTCAACATCATTACCGACGACAAAGGTAATGCGACGGTGCTTGACACGTTGCGGAGGCGGCGTGTGCGGTTGACTCCGGAGGAATGGGTGAGGCAGCATTTCACTCATTATCTTATCGAGCATAAGGGCTATCCCGCTGGACTGCTCGGCAATGAGGTAACTGTGGAACTGAATGGCTTGAAGAGGCGCTGCGACACGGTGCTCTATGGGCTCGACCGTCAACCGCGAATGATTGTGGAATATAAAGCGCCCACGGTCTCGTTGACGCAAAAGGTTTTCGACCAGGTATGGCGCTACAATACGCGACTACGCGTCGAATGGCTCATTGTGTCCAACGGCCTGAACCACGTAGTATGCCATCTTGACAAAGGCGCCAATACCTACACGTTCCTCGCTGAGGTGCCGGATTATAGTATCATTTGTCCTTAGAAAAGAATAAATCACATGAATAAGTTGACTCTTGCAGTTGCTATAGTTGTGTCCCTGTTCGCTATGCCTGCTCCCATTGCAGCGCGCTCGCTTACGGCGCAGAAGGCACAGAAGATAGCCCGAAAACTCATCGGCGAATGGACTGATTCTGTGCGAAAAGCCACGGCTGAGGTTTACCAAAGTAAGAAGATGACCATTGATGGGCACACCATGCCTTTGGCTTGGAGCGCCGACAGCACCAAGGGGGCGCATAAGATGCCTCTTTATATCTCGCTGCACGGCGGAGGCGGAGCACCGGCAGAACTCAACGACCAGCAGTGGCGCAACCAGCAGGTTATCTACAAGACCGATGGCGTTTACCTATGCCCGCGAGCGCCTTTCAACACATGGGACCTTCATTTCCACCCTGAGTCAGATACCTTCTATCGCCGCATCATAGCCATGATGGTAGCGTGGCTGGACGTAGACCCCAACCGCGTCTACCTGATGGGTTATTCCGCAGGTGGCGACGGCGTGTGGCGCCTGGCACCACGAATGGCCGACACGTGGGCTGCTGCCTCTATGATGGCAGGGCATCCGGGTGATGTGCGGCTTGAGAATCTCTACAACCTGCCTTTCATGATTTGGTGTGGAGGCAATGATGCTGCCTACGACCGCAATAATCAATGTCGCCAGCGTATCGCACAGATGGACTCGCTCCATCGTGTACATCCCGATGGTTACCGTTTTGAAGGACATATCATCGAGGGCAAGGGACATTGGATGGACCGTGTCGACACAGCGGCTGTGAGTTGGATGGCACAGTACGAACGTAATCCCTTCCCCAGCGTCATCGTGTGGCGGCAGTCGGATGTCCAGAAACCGTATTTCTATTGGATTAGTGTGCCAACCGACGAGTTGGCTCGAGACAAGGAACTGCGCCTGCATGCCAGCGGCAACACCATTGACATCGACCACTCAGACTATTCGCAGATCACACTTTGGCTTAGCGACCAATTGTTTGACCTCGACAACCCCATCATTGTCCGTCATCGCGGCCGCACACTCTTCCAAGGCCGTGTCCGTCGCAGCGCCGCCACCCTCCGCCACACCCTCTTCCAGCGCAACGATCCATCGTATATGTGTCCAGCCCAGCTGACGCTGCAACTCGCAAGATAAACATAATCCCCATCATCTACACCCCAGCCTTTCCGTGAGCGGAAAACCATCCTGACATTAAACGAACAACATTAAAAAAAATCCTGTTATCCAGATGTCCGCCAAGCAATTCCTCACCTGCCTTTGGGCTTCCTTCGTGCCTGCCATCCTTGCATGGGCACAGGGGCCAAACGAAACAGGCACCTACTATGAAGCAGCTAACGGTAAGAGTGGTGCGGCTCTGAAGACCGCATTCTTTGAGATTATCAACGGCAGCTATCAAGACAACAAGTTCCAACAAATCCAATACGGATCGGGACAGCTGAAAGGTATCTGGGGTGCTTTCCAGACGACGGACGTGCTCGACGATGGTGTGACCATTCGCGACCGCTACTCCAACATCACGGCCTATCAGGTTGGTGTGGACCAGCAAGGCCTCAACGGAACGCATACGAATAGTCAGGAAGGCGGCACAGACGACAATCACGTCTATTCACGCGAACACTCTATGCCAAAGAGTTGGTTCGGAGGCGGCACGGATGTGGCCCCAGCACCGACATTTTCCACATCTATCCCGTGGACTCGTACATGAATTCCATGCGCAACAATCATCCCTTTGGCGAGAACGACGGCGAGATGAACCACTCTGAAGGATATTACAGTAAACTGGGCAAATGCACTTTCGAAGGGTACACGGGCACCTGCTTTGAGCCAAATGACGAGTGGAAGGGTGATTTCGCCCGGACTTACTTCTACATGGTCACGTGCTACGAGACGAGCTTGCCCACTTGGTTTTCAGATAACTCAGGATCTTATGAAGGCTGCAGGGCCACGTTCGATGGCAATACATACCCCGGCCTTTCGGAGTGGCAGCTGGCAATGCTGCTGAAGTGGAGTCGTCAGGATCCCGTAGACTCAATAGAACTGGCTCGCAACGAAGCCGTATGCAGCATTCAGCACAACCGCAACCCATTCATCGATTACCCAGGCCTGGAGGAATACGTATGGGGCACCAAAACAGCGGAAGCCTTCATTTACGACAGTTATGGTATTCCCGACACAATCGTCACACCTCAGCCTGTCAGGAAGTATCTCTATCGTAAGACGCTCATTATCACCGCCGGCAAGCGCTATCTCATAGTTGCCGATAACAGCGGCCAACTGCGAATGGCACAGCCTTTGGCAACGCCCTACGGATACATACAAGCCCAGGATGTTACGGCCGTGGACGATATCATCACCCTGGAAGACACCGTTAGCGCCTTCACATTCCTTGCTGCCGACGGTGGGAACTTCTACATCAAGGATTCCTCCGACAGGTTTGTCTATCAGACCGAAAACTACAATTCATTCAACGTGTCAGCTGATATGCCGGAGAGCGGTGCCGAGTGGACCGTCCAGGCTACTGACAATGCCTTCACCATTACCAACGTCGAGAAGCAGAAATACGTGCAATACAGCACTCGCTATAAATCCTTCGGCTGCTATGCCAACCAGCAGGGGCTTTTGCCTACGCTCTACGAAGAAGTGCTCATGGGTGACGTGAACCGCGACGGATACATCACGATAGCCGACGTGACAGCCCTCGTGAACATCATCTTGGGTAAGGCTACATTGGAGAACGATGCCGACAAATACGACTTTGATGCTGCTGATGTGAACCAAGACAGCAACGTTACCATTGCCGATGTGACTGCACTTGTGAATATCATCTTAGGGAAGACTAATTAATAGTAATCAGTTATCCCGCGAATAGTCTTTTTCGCAAAACACCTCAAACATGTCACCGCCCTTTGTGGCAGCGGGCCCAGCAGTGGTGAGGGCGGTGACATGTTTGAGGTGTTTTCGTGATTTTCTTTTTTCAAAACAGACTTCAGACTTCAGCCGACAGGCTGTGGAGAATACAAACGGTCATGCAGGCAAATACATACGGTCATGCAAGCAAGTATGTACGTTCATGCAGGCAAATACGACCGGTCATGTAGGCGAATTAGGTTGGCCTTGCATACAGATTAGGTTGGCTTTGCATGCAGATTAGGTTGGGCATATAAGCAGGTATGGCTGGATGAGCATTTTAACGGACTATAGAGAGCCCGCTAAGTCTCTATAGAGGGCTGTCAAAGTCTCTATAGAGTGTCTGTAAAGTCTCCCTAATGTGTCAACGAGTACTCCTAAGGGTTTTCACGAATTCTCATTGAAGTGTTTTCTTGGACAACTTGGAGCGTTTGGGGGAGGGTAGAGAGTGAAAGATGGAGGCTTGTGTTCTTGTTTTTATCTGTTTTTTGTAAAAAACTTCAATCTTTAATCTTTAATCTCTAATCTTTTCTTACCTTTGCAGGCAGATAAACCAAAGAAAACATGAAAACAAAGCAAGAAATCGTTGCAAATTGGCTACCGCGCTATACAAAACACCCGCTTGAGGACTTCTCGAAGCTGGTGCTGCTGACCAATTTCAACAACTACGTAGACCTCTTCTGTGAACATTTTGGCATTGAGGCACCTGCTTACGACGCTAATATGCGCATGGCAACTGCCGACGGCATCACGATGATTAATTTCGGAATGGGCTCGCCCAATGCAGCCATCATCATGGACCTCTTGAGTGCCATAGAACCTAAGGCATGCCTGTTTTTGGGCAAGTGCGGAGGTATCCCGGCCAAGGTGAAGATGGGCGACCTGATACTGCCGTTGGCCGGCATACGTGGCGAAGGAACGTCGAACGACTACTATCCGCCCGAGGTGCCTGCGCTGCCTGCATTTATGTTGCAGCGTGCTGTAAGTTCAGCCATTCGCGATGCAGGCCTCGATTACTGGACGGGTACTGTGTACACCACCAACCGCCGCATTTGGGAGCACGACGAGCACTTCAAGGACTACCTGCGCACCACACGTGCAATGGCAGTGGATATGGAAACCGCCACGCTCTTCACCACCGGTTTTGCTAATCATATTCCTACCGGCGCGCTGTTGTTGGTGTCCGACAATCCCATGACGCCCGAGGGCGTTAAGACGGCGGCCAGCGATCAGAAGGTTACCTCGAACTTCGTCAGCAACCACGTGCTCATCGGTATCCAGAGTCTTGAAAAGATAAAGAAAGAGGATAAGACGGTGAAGCACCTGAAGTTCGACTGGTGATGCATTTTATGGTCAAATAAAGTTGTAGGTAATGGCCAAGAAGCAGACAGGTGTTACATACGAGGATATAGTGCGCCAGGTGCAGAACGGCGACTTCAAGCCCATATATTATCTTATGGGCGAGGAGGGGTATTATATCGATAAGATATCGGATTTTATCGTAGAAAAGGCCTTGAACGAGGATGAGCGCGATTTCAATCTTACCATCTTATACGGTCCCCAGACTACTGGCGAAGAGGTCGTGAACGCAGCTAAGCGCTATCCCATGATGGCCGAGAGGCAGGTAGTGGTCGTTCGCGAAGCTCAGAACCTCCCGCACAAGGAGGTGCTTGCGTTCTACGCCCAGAAACCTATGCCTTCGACCGTGCTTGTCCTTTGCCATAAAAACGGCAAATTGGACATGCGCACAAACGTTGCCAAGGAGATCCAGAAGTCTGGAATAGTCTTTGAATCCGCCAGATTAAAAGACTATCAACTGCCTGGTTTTGTTAGGAGTTACGTCAAACGTAAGCGCCTTGAGATTGAGCCAGACGCGTGCGAGATACTTTGCGAACACGTAGGCGCGGATCTCAGCCGCCTGGCGAGCGAGCTGGATAAGGTGGTGATGGCTATAGGGGAGGGCAGCAGCATCAACGCTCAAGCCATCCAGGACTATGTGGGCATAAGCAAGGAGTTCAATTCGTTTGAACTGCAGGCCGCTCTGGCAGAGCATGATATTATGAAGGCTGCGCGTATTGTGAATTATTTTGACAGTAATCCCAAGAACTTCGCCATACAGCCAACATTGGCCACTCTCTTCAAATTCTTCTCGGATCTTATGCTTGCATATTATTCTCCGGTGAAGACGGAGGAGGGTATAGCAGGCTGGCTCAACCAGTCGACATGGCAGGTTCGCAAGAACATAATTCCAGCCATGCGAACCTTCACTGCAAATAAAGTGTATCAAATAATAGGTGAAATACGTCGAACAGATGGTGCCTCAAAGGGGGTAGGAGGGCAAAAAACTACCGATGGTGGCCTTCTGAAAGAGCTCGTTTACTTCATCCTTCACTGATTTTGTAGCTATTTTCACTCAAAATAGAAACAGGATTTTTTGGCCCTAGTGTGTTTGAATAAAGCACTTTAGGGCTTTTTTGTATGCTCTGAGAATCGCGTGAAATCTCTTCTTTTGCCGCTTGTTGGCAGCCAGACGATTCACGAAAAATTCAGGAGGGGAGGGTCTGGAATTACAAACTTTCACATTTGCAAACGCGAACGATTTGTATATTTGAATTTGCAAATCAAAACACAAAGGCTGATAAAATAGCATATTCGCACATGTAAATCCGTATTTAGAATCCGCGAATTCGGGATTTGTATTTCCAAATTTTGCGTTTTGAATATATGAATAAATATATATTCTTGCAATTATTCCTTGTTTAATTAATTAAAAACCAGGGATTAAGGTTGAATATTCGCATTTTGGATTCTTTCAGGTGTCAGATAATTCGAATATCTGGCCTTCGGGACGTTCTTCTTCCAATTATTTGACTTTTATGTATATGATAGTCAGTTAGTTTAAGGATGTTGGTTAAAGTATATTCTTTAAACGTACGGAAATACAAACCTGATAATTCGTGTTTGCGTTTCCGAATCTACGCAAACACGAATTCAAATTTACGAAGTTCGAAATTGCAAACACGTCGAAAATATAAATTTGAAGATTTTTCTTTAAAAATTTGGAGGTTTAAATTCTTTTTTCTTACTTTGCAGCGCCAAATCACCATAGGGAGTAGTCTATGGCCTAATATTTGAAGATAAAGTTAACGATGAAAGAGCGTATCTATCAGATAATGCAAAGTGAGAACCTGACTCAGCGAGAGTTCGCTCAAGCGCTCGGTATCTCCCCTTCATCGCTCTCGAGCATCTTCAATGGTCACACTTCCCCTACTAATTATACAGTACAGGCAATCCATAAGAAGTTCCCTTCGATCAACGTTGCCTGGTTGATGTTTGGCGAAGGTGATATGTTCGTGCAAACTGGTGCGGCAGATGCTGACCAGTCAGGTGCAAGCACTGAACCTTCAACAGAGCCGGTCGCTGCTCCGGCAAAAGAAGTTGCGACATCACAGTCCATACCTGCAGCGGCAGGTACACCCGAGCAAGTGATAATCAGGGAGACTGTGAAATATGTTGACAAGCCGCAACGAAGGATTACAGAGATTCACGTGTTCTACGACGACGGAACCTTCGAGACCTTCTCCGGAAAGCGCGACTGAACCTAAAAACGAATTCTGTTAAAACGCATATCATATATCACTTTTACCCAAGAATGCTGGCCGCAATCCTCTTTTCTACTCCTTATTTTCTTAAAGCGGCCTAAAAAAAGGAGCTCCACCCGTGAGGGCATGAGCTCCTTTTTTGATTTATAGATACTGTAGTTTTAAATCTTGTTTTCCGCTTCGATTGTCACTCGCTCTGCGCTTACTTTGTTTCCGATTTATTGGTTACCTAAAAGACTTCGGTAACCGTCATCTCCTATTTACAAATACGCTATTATTTACTCGCTAAGCTCCTCTACCCATGCGCTGAGGTCCTCGAAAGTGATGTCGTTGAGCAATCGGCCGTCGGCGATATCAAGCGTAGGATAGTCGGCACGCAGGGCCTCTGTGGCGGGCTCTATAAGACTTCCTCCAGAGGTGGCAAAGGGTATGATGGTCTTGCCCTGCAGGTTGGCAGCCTCGATGAAGGTATTGACGATATGAGGTGCTACGCCCCACCAGATGGGGAATCCTATGAAAACTGTCTCGTATTGTGTAAGGTCTGCAGGCGGTGTCTTGAGTTCAGGACGTGAAGAAGTGGTGCGCATCTCAACGCTTGAACGTGACAGGCTGTCGCGCCAGTTAAGGTCTGATTCGGTGTATAGGTCTTTGGGCTCAATTTCCAGGAGATCGGCGTTGGCAGCCTGTGCCAGCAGCTGTGCCACGGCTTCCGTTGTCCCTGTGGCTGAGAAATACGTTACGAGAGTGGTCTTTTGGTCGTCGGCGCCCTCTTCTCCTTTGTTTGCTACGGGCTTGCAGCTTATGAATGCCAGAGCTGCCAAAGCTATAAACAGAAATTTCTTCATTGTGAGTTATGATTTGTGTGTTAAGGGTTTCGCTTTGAGAATGATACGAAGCTCTAAAGTTCATCAGCAAGTAATTCCACTACATGTCCCTCGCGACAAACAACAAGTGTATTGTGGAAGAGACGTGAGCGCTCAACGAGGCGCTGCTGTGCAAGCACGATGCCTTGATCAATGCGTTGCTGCATAATATGTATATCCTTGTCACTCATGATCTTCCGATTTAGCATATTGGTTGTAAAGGAATTCGTACTTGGTGTGGTCCTCAATGTTCACACGGCCATCGCGCCATCCGCAGGCTATCTTCTCGCCTGGTATGGTCGAATTATCGTAGAGCGTCCAATAGTCCACGATAGGAGTGTAGAGTTGGAAGAGGTTCTCAAGCCCTGCGTCGTAGCGCCGCAAGATGACATCGGTGGGTATGTTGTGCCCTCCGAGGCTTACGCGCTTTGCCACACGTGCCACGGCCTGCTCTGGCGACGAAAGCGAGAAGAAAAGCAGCGTGACGAAGTAACCGCGCTTTTGGGCTCGCTGGATGAGCTTGACATAAGTGCGTGTGGCAAGGGTGGTTTCAAAGGCGAATGTCTGTCCTTCCTTGAGCAGGTGTATGATACGGTCTATCATGAGTCGTCCGGCCTGTATGGCAACGCCTTCGGGGTTGAAGGGCGAGAGGCCCTTGGCAATCTCGTCGGCATTGACGAACTCGCGGCAGCCCAGCATCTCAGGCAAGACGGTAAACGATGCTGTGGTCTTGCCCGCACCATTGCATCCTGCAATGATGTAGAGTCGCATTTTGTCTTTATCGGCCATTTGCTTGGTCTTTTATTTGCCGTGCCATTAAATGCACAGCAAACTATTATGGGCACAAAGTTAGACTTTTCTTTTGAAACGTGTAACGTTTTAGCAATTATTAACGCATTTATTTCTTGCCTTCCAATAAGTCGGGGCGCAGTCGTCGTGTGCGTTCAAGGCTTTGCTGCAGTTCCCATTCCTTGATTTTAGCCTCGTGTCCGGACAGCAGGATGTCCGGGACGCGCCAGCCCTTGTATTCAGCAGGTCTGGTGTAGACGGGAGCTGCAAGGAGGTTATCTTGGAATGAGTCGGAGAGTGCGCTCTGCTCATCACCTATGACGCCAGGGATGATGCGCACGATGGCATCGGCCATTACTGCTGCAGCAAGCTCGCCGCCAGTGAGGACGTAGTCGCCTATTGATACCTCCTTGGTAATCATATGTTCGCGGATGCGGTAGTCTATGCCTTTGTAATGACCGCAAAGGATTATTATGTTCTCGCACAGCGACAGTTCATTGGCCATGGGCTGGTCAAACTGTTCGCCGTCGGGTGTGGTGAAGATAATCTGGTCGTAATGGCGCTCGGTGGTGAGGGCGCTGATACACCGGTCGATAGGCTCGCACTGCATCACCATGCCTGCGAAGCCGCCGAAGGGGTAATCGTCAATGCGCCTGTCTTTGCGAACGGCGTAATCGCGCAGGTTGTGCAGATGAATCTCCACGAGCCCTTTTTTCTGGGCCCTGCCGAGAATGCTCTCCTGAAGGAAGCCCTCGATAAGCTGGGGAATAACGCTTATGATATCTATGCGCATGTTAGTTTAAAGTTTAAGGTTTAAAGTTTAAACATTCTGCATTTGACATTGTGCTCAAACAACTACCATTGATTAGACAGCATATCGAGCATGTCTTGTGATGTGAGTTTATAGTTCTGGTCGGCGCCTTCAAGGATGCCGTCGGATATGGCAAGCTTCGAAGCGTGTAGGCGCTTGATCTTTTCCTCGATAGTATGGTGGCTGATGAGGTGGTACACGGTGACGGCCTGTGTCTGCCCTATACGATAGGCTCGGTCGGTGGCCTGTTGCTCGATGGCGGGATTCCACCAAGGATCGAGGTGTATGACGTAGTTGGCTGCCGTGAGGTTGAGACCTACGCCGCCGGCCTTGAGACTGATAAGGAAGATAGGAGCCTTGCCTCGTTGGAATTCGTTCACGAGCTGCTCGCGTTGCTTGATGCCTATGCTACCGTCGAGATAGAGGTATGGCATATGGGCTTCCTTCAGAGCGCGTGCCACAATCTTCAGGAACGAAGTGAACTGGCTGAATACCAGCACGCTGTTGCCGCCTTCGACGATGCCTGTGGCCAATTCCATGAAAGCATCCACTTTGCTCGAACCTGATATCCACGACGGGTCGGCAATCTCGGCTGAGCAAGCTGTCTGGCGCAAGCGTGTTAGCTCGCTCAGGGCGTTGACGCTCAGTTTGTCGCCTGCTTCCTTGAAACGTTGTTCGGCCTGACGGCGAATCACTTCGTAGAATGCCATCTCGTCCTCAGAAAGCTCCACGTCGAGTGTGATCTCGGTCTTGTCGGGCAGTTCCTTAGCCACAGCTTTCTTGGTGCGACGCAGCATGAATGGTGCCACGAGGGCTTGCAGCTGTTGCTGGCGTTCGCTGTCCATCTGTTGCTCGATGGGTGTAATGTATTTGAGGCTGAATTGCTCGTAGCTTCCAAGCAGTCCTGGGTTGATGAACTGGAAGAGGTTCCACAACTCGCCCAAATGGTTCTGCACAGGCGTACCGGTAAGAATGATGCGGTAGTATCCTTGAAGCGACATGCATGCAGCGCTGGTCTTGGTTCCACGGTTCTTGATGTTGTGTGCTTCGTCGAGGCAGATTGTGGTCCATTGCTTAGCCGATAGCGTGTCTTGAAGTGGAAAGAGCAGACCGTAGGTGATGAGAATGACATCGTTCTCGCCGGCTTGTTCAATAGCGACTTTGCGGTCGGCCTGTTCGGTGATAAGCATCACATTGAGCGATGGCCCAAAACGGTTTATTTCGTTGCGCCAATTCGGTACTACGCTGGCGGGCGCCACCACAAGGGCTGCTCCTTCATGTGCGTGAGCAAGCATAAAGGCTATTGTCTGCACTGTCTTACCAAGACCCATATCATCGGCCAGACATGCTCCAGCTCCCCAAGCAGCGAGGCGCATCATCCACTGATATCCTTCAGTCTGGTAGGGGCGCAGGGTGGCTTTGAGGTTTGCAGGCGTCTCGGGCACAGCTTCCTCGGCTTTTTCTATACGATTTCTCAGTTTGAAGAATTCTTCATCGTGTTGTATGTCTATCTCGCCGTTTACGATGTCGGCCAGCAAACCCGTTTGGAACGTAGAGATGGCAGGGTGATTGTTCTCTGTGGTGGATAGTCCTTCGAGAGCATCAAGCTGACGACGTAGGCGCTGACTTAGCCACAGGTAGTCGCCGTTGTCGAGCTGTACGTAACCTCCGTGGCTTGTTGCCAAGGCCTGTAGCAGTTGCTGTGCGCTGATGACGGAGTTCTCGTTCAAACGCACTTCGCCCTCAATCTCAAACCATCGTCCGCGGTGGGTAAGCGATATGTTCCAATCGCCTTTCTTGGGGGCATGCATGCGCAGACGTTCTCCCTCGGGCCACTCCACGGCACATATGTCGGTGTGGTTTGTTACGAAGGACAATAAATCAAGCACCTGAGGTGTTGTTAAATGAGAGTTGAGTGTGGAGGTGAACTGTATGTCATGTTCCGTGCAGAACTCAACAAGCGTTTGAAGGTTGCGGGCTTCGGTTTCCATGTCTCGCTGTATGCGTATGCGACGCGAAGTATCGGTCTGGTCAATGATGACACTGTCGCCCTGAGCGGGAGGCATAGCCATCTTGCCACCGAGCAGAGGTCGCACCAGTACATAGGCGTCGAACATGGTCTGTGCTGTGGGATCAGGTGTGAGGCGTATGATTATCGTTGTCTGCGGCTCTGTGCACACTTCTTCCTCTTCCTCAGCTAACAGGCTGCTGTGGATATCGGTGGATGAGGCTATCAGGGGCAGCAGTTGTGTGAGTTTCTCCTCGGCTTCGGCTGGGTAGTCGGTCACCGAGAGCAGATCGGTGAGAATGGCCCGTTCGCGCTCCGACATTGGGAAATAGATATAGTGCATCGCATCCTCGCGGTGGTAGATGCTCGTCTGCGAGATCATGTCCTGGAATGACACATTCGACTGCAGGTGAAAACCTCCTTCGGCAGTGCGCTCGATGATTACGTATGGCTTTTGCTCATCTATTACCACGCGGCGATATGGCGTCTGCTCGCCTGTGTATACGCGGTCGGAACCAACGAGGTGAGGCAGTATGATACCTAATGTCAAGCGTGAAAGGCCGAGGAAACGAATATCGGCCAGAATGGCTTGGTCTGTACGGTCCATGAAAGGTTCCATACCACCAATGAAACGGTTCCATGGCAGTTGCTTGCCTGTGCCCCAACGACCGTCCTTCAGGCGGTTCTGTTCGCGCAACTCCACACTCTCGCCATCACTGAGGATGGTGTACATCACACGATGCTCGCCTTCGTCGGTTTCCTCGCTGTGCTGACTCTCAGTGGCGATGAGGCGGTCAAGCATCACCTCCCATGGTTCCTTGGTTTTTGCCAGAACTGAAATGGGCTTGCTGCCGAAAGACTTCGTCAGCTGCTTCTTCTCAAACTTATTCAGGGTGATGAACTCTGCTGCCTCATGACGAAGGAAAGCTGCCTTGGGGGCAAAGTCATCAGATTTCAGGCCCGTTAAGCGCAGAGCCAGCAACATAGACATCTGTTGCTGCAGTGCAAACTCGCGTTCTGCCAGCGTGTCGGGGTTGATGAGGCGCGAGAGAAGGTCTGTGTCTACGCGTTGTATTGGACTTGATAATGTGTCTGCCAACAACACTGCAGCGCCTACGCGTCGTAGGTTGTTTTCCTTGGCGTGGGCCACAAAGGCAGCCAGACGCGTGCGTGCATCGCTGGGTTTGGATGTCCATATTGCAATGACCCAGTAGAAAGCTGCTATGCCGTCGGTGAGGAAAGGCTCGGGCTCTTTGTTCTTGCCAGCCTGTGAGTTGAGAGCTTCGCCAAAGATCTTCAGAGCCAGGTCGCTCTTGCCCTGCGACATGGCATGTACACCCTTTGAAAGGTAGTCGGGATAGGTAAGGCGTATGCTCGTGGGGGGCTCGTAGATGCCTTGCATCACGAATTTATAGTAGGATACCAGTGCCTTCATACGGCGGATGTCTGGGTCGGTGGCATCAAACTTACGCATATCCATCTGCCGTCGTAAGATATCCTCGGGGTCAGCAAAATCTTCCTTCATCCACTTGGTGAGCACAGCCGAGATGAAAGGCACGAAATCGATGTCGCGAATCATGGTCAGCATAGGAACGAAGCAGTTCTCGTGGGCAAGGCCTATGAGATAAGGTGGGAGAGGACTGTCGAGCACCATGGGCTGAGGACGCTTTCCTGCATGACAGCGGCGTATGGCCTGCTGCAATTCATAGAAAGCCTGGTAGCGTGTGAGCGGCCATGAGTCGAATTCCTCAAACCAATCGGGGTGCTCTTCGAGAACAAAGCAGAGCACCTCGCCATAGAAACGTGGACGTATGACGTTTTGTGCCGGGGCAAAATGTGTGGCGGCCATGTGCACAACATATCCTTCACGTATGAGTTCGTCGGTGAGGAGTTGCAGCTCACCCATCATACAGGTGCCGTGCACCGAGAGCTGCACGAGGTCGTCCTCTTTGACGTCCTGTCCTATGTAGGCATAAAGTGCAGCCGTTTTCTGTGTGGCCGGTTTAAGTGTTTTCAGGTGTTGTCTTATGAAATTCATTACGCGTGCGCTTAGAATATTAATGTGTATTATCTTCCGCTTTTGACTATAGCGTTGCAATTTGGCGGCAAAGGTAATAAAAAAGAATGAAAACTGAAAAGTGAAAAGAGAAAAAAATAAGGCATGAAAAGCAAAATATTTTTTACTTTGCAACTGCAACATACAACTTTTTACTACCTTTGTAGCGCATAGCCATTAATACACAATAAATTCCGGGTTAAGCCCGCCTAAGATATGACAGATCAGCAACGCATACAGCAGCTGCGCACCGAACTGCACCGCCACAACCACAACTATTACGTGCTCAATTCGCCCACTATCAGCGATCAGGAGTTTGATGCGTTGTTGCGCGAACTGCAGGACCTCGAAGCGCACCATCCAGAACTTTTCGACCCAAACTCGCCCACACAACGTGTGGGAAGCGACCTCAGTAATGAGTTTGAAAGCGTAGAACACCAATATCCAATGCTCTCATTGGCAAATACCTACAACCGCGAGGAGGTGCAACAGTTCTACGAACGTGTGCAGGAAGGGTTGGCAGGCGAGCCGTTTGAAATATGTTGTGAATTGAAATTCGACGGACTCAGCATCTCACTTATCTATGAGGATGGGCGACTCCAACGGGCTGTGACGCGAGGTGATGGCGTGCGTGGCGATGACGTCACCGCTAACATACGCACCATACGGTCTATCCCTTTGCAACTGGAAACCCCTACGGAGTCTTCCCCAGACGCCTCTCACAAACGTGGCGGTGAAAACACATATGCACTTTCACCGCAAAAGGGAGGAGATGGCCAGTTTGATCTATTTGGCTTCGCTGATGAATCACAGTCGCCTCAATCTCCTTCACACGAGGGATCTTTAGGCAGCCTTCCGCCCTCTAAGTTCGAGATACGTGGTGAGGTGTTGATGCCCTGGACCTCTTTCGAAGCCCTTAACCGTGAGCGCGAGGCAGAGGAGGAACCGCTTTTCGCTAACCCTCGCAACGCTGCCAGCGGCACGCTTAAGAGCAAACAACCTTCTGTAGTGGCAAAACGTAAACTCGATGCATATCTCTATTACCTTCTTGGCGAACAGCTGCCTGCTGATGGGCATTATGAGAATATGCTTGCTGCACGCTCATGGGGTTTCAAGGTTAGCCAGCACATGCGCAAAGCCTCAACGCTCGACGAGGTGTTTGCCTTTATCGACTACTGGGATGTAGAACGCAAGAACCTGCCCGTAGCCACAGATGGCGTAGTGCTGAAAGTGAATAGCCTACGACAGCAGCAGCGATTGGGCATGACGGCCAAGAGTCCACGCTGGGCTATAGCCTATAAGTTCCAGGCGGAGCAGGCCTCTACTATATTGCACGAGGTAACCTATCAGGTAGGACGAACTGGTGCTGTAACTCCTGTGGCAAATATGGAACCTGTTCAACTCTCGGGCACTATGGTCAAGCGGGCCACGCTCCACAATGCCGATTTCATGGCACAGTTGGACCTTCACATCGGCGATCATGTTCTTGTGGAGAAAGGTGGCGAGATAATTCCTAAGATAGTGTCTGTCGACGAGGCATTCATTACCGATCATCGAGGCCCCAAGGTGGAATTTATCACTCGCTGCCCTGAGTGCGGAGCAGAACTGGTGCGCTACGAAGGAGAGGCCGCTTGGTACTGCCCCAACGACACAGGCTGTCCGCCGCAGATCAAAGGGCGCATCGAACATTTCGTTAGCCGACGTGCAATGAATATCGATACTCTCGGACCTGAGACAATTGATGATTTCTATGCCCGGGGACTCATACACAACTACGCAGACCTCTACGAACTTCAGGTAGACCAGCTGAGTGGTGCTAACGACAGTCGTATACGTTCCGCACGCAAGACAATACAGGCAATAGCCGATTCTCGGCAAGTGCCTTTCGAACGCGTTCTCTTTGCACTCGGCATTCGTTTTGTGGGCGAGAACGTAGCAAAGACTCTGGCTCGTAGTTTCAAGTCCATAGATACGCTTGCACAGGCCTCGTTGGACGATTTCCTGCAGATAAACAGTATTGGTGCTGCTATAGCCGAAAGCGTGATAGAATGGTTCCGCAACGACGAGAATCAGGCCATCGTGCAGCGGCTGCGCGGCTATGGTGTGCAGTTACAACTCTCCGAGGAATCCCTTGCACAGCAAAGCGACCGTCTGGCGGGCCACACCATAGTCATCAGCGGTGTTTTCCAACAGCATTCGCGCGACGAATACAAAGCGCTCATCGAACAGCACGGGGGCAAGAACACTGGTAGTATCTCTGCCAAGACAACCTTCGTGCTCGCAGGCGACAATATGGGACCTGCCAAACTTGAGAAGGCCCAGAAACTCGGCGTGCCTATCGTCAGCGAAGAGGAGTTCTTGCAGATGATAAAGTAAATCACGCCAAAGCATTATCATGTAGATAATAAACGCTTTCATAACTGTATAAAACCTAATTCTATATAATCGAAATGAATGATTTAAGCAAAATAAAGATAGCAGTAGCGGGTACAGGATACGTTGGGCTCTCAATTGCCACCCTGCTTGCGCAGCATAACGAAGTGGTAGCTGTGGATGTAATACCTGAAAAGGTAGATAAGATCAACCGGCGTCAGAGTCCTATTCAGGACGAATACATCGAGAAATACCTGGCAGAGAAGGACCTTAATCTTATAGCCACACTCGATGGACGGGCTGCATACAAGGACGCCGACTTCGTGGTGATTGCCGCCCCCACTAACTACGATTCCGTCAAGAACTTCTTTGATACCCATAATATAGAAGATGTCATTGAACTGGTCCTAAGCGTCAATCCCAATGCCGTCATGGTTATCAAGAGCACCATTCCCGTTGGCTATACGTCAAGCATACGACAGAGATACACTTGCCGCGAGCGCCTTGCCGATGGCTCTTTTCAGGAGGTGAAACCAAAGATTGTTTTTGCGCCTGAGTTCCTCCGTGAGTCCAAGGCTCTCTACGATAACCTCTATCCCTCACGCATCATTATGGGCTATGACGACGCCACTCTGGAAGAAGCCGCCCATACCTTCGCCTCCCTCCTCCTCCAAGGCGCAATCAAGGACGATGTGCCGGTGTTGTTTATGGGAACAACCGAGGCAGAGGCTGTGAAGCTTTTTGCAAACACCTATCTTGCCCTGCGTGTATCATATTTCAATGAACTCGACACCTATGCTGAGATGAAGGGACTGGATACGCAGGCCATTATTGAAGGTGTATGTCTCGACCCTCGCATAGGCAGCCACTACAACAACCCAAGTTTCGGTTACGGCGGCTATTGTCTCCCGAAGGACACCAAACAATTGCTGGCCAACTATGCCTCTGTACCGCAGAACATGATGTCTGCTATCGTAGAGTCAAACCGCACGCGCAAGGATTTCATAGCCGATCAAGTGCTAAAGAAAGCGGGCTATTACGACTATTACAACCGCGGTGAATTTGATGCTTCGGCCGAACGGGAGTGTGTGATAGGAGTGTACCGCCTCACGATGAAGTCAAGTTCCGACAACTTCCGACAGAGCGCCATACAAGGCATCATGAAACGTATCAAGGCAAAAGGAGCCAAGGTTATTATTTACGAGCCGACTCTTGCCGATGGCAGTACCTTCTTCGGGTCATTGGTGGTAAATGACCTTGCAGCCTTCAAGTCCCAAAGCGACACCATCATCGCCAACCGCTACGATGCCGTCCTTGACGATGTCCAGGACAAAGTATACACACGCGACCTCTTCCGTCGTGATTAACCGTTAATCCCATTCCTGCTTTCAATAGATGAAAAGTATAAGACTAAAAAGGTTACTGTTTACGGGAGTGACAAGTCTAATGGTGTTGTCAGCTCAGGCTTTGCCAACAACGGAGTCATATGTCGTAAACTATGACCGCTCTACGGCACGGACACGTAATGACAGGCTGTTGTCGGCCCTCATGCTGGGCTCGACATCGGTGGCTCTGGATAACCGTTATGTGATGTATGCTGATTTGACACCACAGTATTTTACCGTTCACCCGGGCGAGACTGTGGTGCCGTCGATAATCTTCAAGGGGCAGTGGATGCAGACTTATGTCTATGTGGACTGGAATCGCAACGGACAGTTTGATGTTCTGCAGCCTGGGGCGCAGGGACAGCTTACGCCGGATAACGAGCTCGTTAGCTTCAGCGGCCTGACGATAGACGGAGAGAAGTATAATAGTGCGGGGCAGAGCCTTGATGACCTTAACGCTTTGCAGCCCCCTCAGTTTACCATCCCTGTTGACGCCGAGGAGGGTATTTATGTCATGCGTTGGAAGATTGACTGGGACAGCAGCGATCCTGGTGGGAGGGTTGACGAAGCCAACTCCATCATAGCCAACGGCGGCATCATAGTGGATGTACTGCTTAAGGTGACTGCAGATACCGAGGAGAAGGATTATGAGATGGTATTTGCTGATGAGTTCGATCAGGCAGACGGTAGTCGCCCCGACCCCTTGAAATGGCGCGTTAGCAACCGAGAGGGAGCTACGTGGAACCGATGGATTAGTGCATCGCCTGACGTAGCATATATTCAGGACGGCGCGCTTGTGTGCCGTGCCATACCTAATCCAGATAAATCGACCGATGCGGCTGATATGCTGACAGGGGCTGTGGAGACACGGGGCCTGTTCTCATTTACCTATGGCAAGGTAGAGGTGCGCCTTCGCACTAATCGTCACGTTGGTAATTTCCCTGCTGCATGGATGATGCCACAACCGCCATGCGAGGGTTGGCCTAAGGCTGGCGAGATAGATATCTTCGAAACGATAGACGAGCAGAATACCGCCTATCATACCATCCATTCCAACTGGACATATAATCTTGGCAAGAAGAATGATCCCCAGCACTCTTTCTCTGAGCCTATGACCGTAGAAGAATGGCATGTATATGGTGTGGAATGGCTTGAGAGCATGCTTATCTTCACAGTAGACGGCCAGGTTATGGGGACATATCCACGGTCGACTGTTGAGGAGAAGCTTGCTAACGGACAATGGCCTTTCAACCATCCGTTCTATATCATCCTGAACCAAAGTGTGGGCAACGGTTCGTGGGCTAAGGCAGCAGACACGAGTCACGTCTACGAGACGCATTTCGACTATGTTCATGTCTATCAGCGCCAACCTCTGACAGATGGCATCAATGATGTGAATACCGAGGCAGGAATGGCGAAAGGTAAGTCAACGAATGGCATATGTTATGACTTGGCAGGGCGGCGAATCACAATAGACAGCCGTGGCCAACAGAAAGCCTTGCGCCGTGGACTATATATCATCAATGGACGTTTAATATCTAACCCCTAATATCAGATATGGAGACAAACGAAAAGCCTAAGAAGGAGCAGCGCACATATAGGTGCAACGACTGCGGTGGCGTGATATACCGCCATGAGGTGTTCTGTTCGCAATGCGGAAAACTGCTAGACCACTACGATTTTGAAGACTAACGAATGATGTTATGAAGGTTGTGATTCTTGACGGATATTCCGTGGTGCAGGACGACCTCAGCTGGGACGCCCTGCGTGACTTGCCGGACGTAGACGTAGTGGCTTTCGACCGTACACGTCCTGAGGAAACGGTGACAAGATGTGAGGGCGTCGAGGCTGTGCTTACGAATAAGGTGCTGATGACGGCAGATGTCATAGCAGCCCTGCCAAAGCTCAGATATATCGGTGTGTTGGCAACGGGCTATAATGTCGTCGACTGTGAGGCGGCTCGCGAGCGTGGTATTGTGGTGACCAACATACCGGCCTATAGCACCGCCTCTGTGGCACAGTTGGTATTCGCACATCTATTGAATATCACCAATAGTGTGGCGCATTATGCCGAAGCCAACCACCAGAAATGCGACAGCGCGATGCAGATTATCGGTGGCAAAGCCTCACGATGGACCACGTCGGCCGATTTCCTGTGGATGGATACGCCACTTACTGAACTTGCCGGGAAGACGTTCTGCGTATATGGCCTTGGAAATATCGGCAAGGCCGTGGCACGCATAGCTCTGGCTTTCGGGATGCGTGTAACGGCTGTTACGAGACGTGAGGCGAAGGCTCTGCCAGAGGGCGTGGAGAAGGTGACGTGGGAACGGGCTCTCGCAGAGGCTGACGTTCTCTCGTTGCATTGTCCGCTCACTCCTGATACACACCATATGATCAACGCTGAGTCGCTTGGCTGTATGAAACGCACGGCAATACTCATCAACACAGGTCGTGGACCGCTTGTGGATGAGGAGGCAGTGGCAACCGCACTCACTAAGGGACGCCTTGGGGCTTACTGTGCCGATGTTGTGGCAACCGAACCTCCACGTGCCGATAATCCCTTGTTGGCTGCTCCGCGCTGTTACCTTACCCCTCATATAGGTTGGGCCACGCATGAGGCTCGCAGACGTCTTATCAACATAGCTGTAGCCAACATACAAGCGTTTGCTGAAGGCAGGCCGCAGAATGTGGTGTAGGTATAAGGTAATTAAAAAAGAACAAGAGCGCAAATTTGCGCTCTTGTTTTGTTTTATCTTATTTCCAGAAGATTTGGGCGGTGACGATGGATTCGCCGGCGGGCTTGTCGACAGCTCCGACGTTCTTGCGTATCTCGATTTGGGTGGAAATGGGAGTACCGTCAGACAGAATGTCCGTTGAAGGCTCGCCGACGAAGGTTAGCGGTTCGCCCATGAAAGCCTCGGCCTTGTAAGCTATCTCAAAACGATGGATAGCGTGTTGCTCGAACTGTTGGCGTGGGAAGAGGTCGAGGATATGCTCAATGTACTTCACGGAATTGATATGGCCGTTGATATCCACGTCGCTGTAGTGCGTATCTATGGTGCGCAGAGGTTGAGCGACAGATGACAGACGCACACGTCCATGCTTGGCGATAGGACAGGGCTTCTCGTCGGCCGTCAGGACATAATGTAGTATATCGCCGTCCTTAAGTGCTATGAGGTCTGAAGGCTGGCGTGTGGCTGTGTCTATCATTGCCCATATGGAACGTGCATAGCCGTAGATACGGCCGTCTTTGGCGTTGCGTATGAGGAAGTTACGTTCGGTGAACAGTTTCATGACACTTTCCACCCATGTCTCCACTTCCACCTGCTCGTACTGCGCAGGCATCTCATTCAGCTCGATACTTAGACGCGAGAGCACCCAAGTGTAGTGATTCTCGTTCAGCTGGTCAATGCCCCAGCCGCGGTTGTGAGAGTGCCTGCCGGCTGCGTTGAGCAGATGATTGCCCAGCACGCCCATGAAGAGGTGTCCCGTGAAGTCCACGTGGAAAGGCTCCACGGTGAAGCGATAAGTTTCTATCTTTTCCATCAAATAATTGGGGAGTTAACTTACTTAACTTCGTTATCTTCTTGATTATCACAATTTATATTGTCCTTACTTCTTCTCATGAACCGGAGGAACCAAATGGCGAGGCTGATGGCTGCGACGAAGCCTACGACGAGGGAGATGGTCTGAGGCAGACGGAAGCCTTCGGGAGCTGCCAGGATGTAACTTGTGATGACAACCGTCATGAACACCGCAGGCAGGAATGCTATCCACGCATTACGTCCATGACGATGGAGCCAAACGGCCGCCGTCCACAGGAAACACGTTGCCAGCGTTTGGTTAGTCCAAGCGAAATAGCGCCACAGTACGTCGAAGTCAACGAAAACCAACGCAGCTGAAATGGCGAAGATGGGGCAGGCGAGCACAAGACGATTGACTATCTTATGTTGGTTAAGGTGCAGGAAATCTGCCACAATAAGTCGAGCCGAGCGATAGGCTGTGTCACCACTTGTGATGGGGGCTGCCACTACGCCGAGTACGGCCAGCAGAGCTCCGATACGGCCCATCCATGTCGTGCAAATTAGATTGACAAGAAGTGCGGGATTAGTGCTGCCGTTCGAGCTCAGGATGGCTGACAGGGCTTGGTAAGGAACGTTGGCTTTTGACGCAAGGGGAGGGTCAGCGACAGATTGGGACGCCGCAAATTTAATAGCTGCCGCAGCCCATATCATGGCAACAATGCCCTCGGTAATCATCGCGCCATAGAACACGAAGCGCCCGCGCCGCTCATTTTCCAGACAACGGGCCATCAAAGGCGACTGTGTGGCATGGAAACCGCTTATGGCGCCGCAGGCAATGGTGATGCACAGGAAGGGGAAGATAGGCAGACCTTTCGGGTGGTGACTGACGAACGGAGCGTGGGTAATCTCAGGAATCCAGCCGTCGCGTGTGACAATGCCGTAGCCCACGCCTATTGCCATGATGAGCAATGCTGCTCCAAAGATAGGGTAGAGGCGCCCAATTAACGTGTCGATGGGCAGCAAGGTGGCCAGGATACAGTAGACAAACACAAGGCCAATCCATATCCAGCGCCAGCTGGCGAGGTCGAATCCCCAAGTACCATGCGTCATCGTGGCCAGCAGTCCGGCGGCTGTGGTCACGAAGACGGTGCCCACAAGCACCAGCAACAACAGCGACAGGCCACGCATAGCCTGACGTGCTCCCTGGCCGAGTTCGTTGCCAACCATCTCCGGCAGCGAGGCTCCGTCCTGACGTATGGAGATCATGCCGCAGAGGTAGTCGTGCACGGCGCCCATGAAGATACAGCCGCCCACTATCCAAATGTAGGCCGACGGTCCGAAGAGGATACCCATGATGGCGCCGAAGATGGGCCCCGTGCCTGCTATGTTCAGGAATTGGATAAGGTATACGCGCCAGGTCGGCATTGCCACGTAGTCCACGCCATCGGCCAACCGGTGTGAAGGAGTTGCTCGTTCAGGCTCCACGCCAAACACTTTTTCCACAAAGACTCCATAGAGGAGATAGCCCAGAACGAGAGCTACGAGGCATACAAAGAAGGTGATCATTTTTTTTCGTTTAACGTTTAACGATTAACGTTTAAGGTTATGCTTTTATTCGTTCAGCGATTAACGTTTAACGTTTAGTTATTTAAGGTTTAATGTTTTCTCTTCTTGAGGTTTTCGTCTTTTGCTCGGCCGGCGGGACGCTTGACACTTCAAGGACTTCAGCCGGTAGGGCGAGCTGGGCGATAGCTTCTTTAACTTCCTGAATTTACCGCTTAAAGTCAATTGTTCCTGCGTTTATGAGGTAGGCATCAAGAATAACCATTGCTGCCATAGCTTCCACGATGGGCACAGCGCGCGGCAAGACACAAGGATCGTGGCGGCCACGCGGGTTAACGGTGACGGTGTTGTCGTGAATATCGACCGTCTGTTGTGGCTGCAGGAGCGTAGCTACTGGCTTGAAAGCCACGCGGAAGGTGATGGGTTGTCCGTTGCTTATGCCACCTTGAATGCCGCCTGAGTGGTTGGAGAGGAAGTTGCCGCCTGGCACTTGCCTGTCTGCCACCTCGCTTCCGCGCTTACTCACGCCGTCGAAGCCCTCGCCATATTCAAAACCTTTCACGGCGTTTATTGAGAGCATGGCGCTGCCTAATAGGGAGTGCAGTTTGCCGAATACAGGTTCGCCAAGGCCTGCCGGACAGCCTGTGACGACGCCGGCCACGATGCCTCCGATGGTGTCGCCTTCGCTCTTGACGCTCATGATAAGGTCTTCCATCTGACGTGCTTTCTCGAGGTCTGGGCAGCGCACGGCGGTGTCCTCTATCTTGTTGAGGTCCAGGCGAGTCCAGTCGCGCTCGCAGGCTATATCACCCACTTGCGCAGTCCATGCCTTGATGTCGATGCCTACTTGTTTCAGCACTTGCTTGGCAATGGCACCGGCCACTACACGACTAATCGTCTCGCGTGCCGAGGCCCGTCCTCCGCCACGATGGTCGCGAATACCGTACTTGGCATAGTAGGTGTAGTCGGCATGTGAAGGCCGGAAGATGTCGCGAAGGTCATCGTAGTCGGACGAATGATGGTCGGCATTTCGAACTATGAAGCCTATGGGTGTGCCTGTGGTGAGTTTGATATTTGCCTTCGTGTCGCCATCGGCAGACGTTGGGGCATCGAGCAAACCTGACAGGAATTCCACGCTGTCTGCCTCCTTGCGGGCAGTGGTGAGGCGGCTTTGGCCGGGTCTGCGGCGATTGAGTTCCGTTTGTATAAGGTCCAAGTCAAGCTCCAAGCCGGCAGGACAGCCGTCGACGACACCGCCGATGGCCGCTCCATGACTCTCGCCGAACGAGGTTAAGCGGAAAAGGTTACCGAATGTATTCAAGGGGATGGTGGATTAATGATTCGGAATAAAGGATTAAAGGGCCTCTCTGCCCGATCTCCTCTAGGGGGAAGAGGGCTTAGCTTCGCTCGTGGAAGCGATGGAGCCGAGCGGAAATTTGAGGATTGACAGTTGGGCTGAAATTATAGAATTATTGCTTGCATCCGCTGCAGCCGCCGCAGTCTTCGCTGTCGCCACAGCCACCGCAGCCTCCGCAACCACCGCATTCTCCGCTGAGGATTTTGGCGGTTTGTTCAATCTCCTGCAGCGTAGCTTCGCGGTTCTCGTGCACCGTTCCCGTGAACTGCAAGGCTTTGCCTGCGAGCGGGTTGTTGAGGTCGACGGTTACTTCGGAGTCTGTAATCTTGACGATTGTGCCGTAGAAATGATTGCCTTCGCTATCCATGAGCGGCACTTCTGCACCGGGGAAGATGTGCTCGTTGTCAAACTTGCCGTCGATCTCGAAAATCTTACGTGCCACAGGGCGCACTAAGGACTCGTCGCGCTCGCCGAAAGCCTCGGACGGTTGCAGGGTGAAGTCGAACTGCTCGCCGGAAGGAACCTCGGTGAGTCGTTGTTCGAAGGCTTCAATCATCAGGCCCATGTCCGTGACAAATGCCGCCGGGCGCGAAGCTTCGGTTTCGTAGAGCAGCTTGTGCGAAGAGGCTGTGTTGGTGAACATCTGGTAGCTCACCTTGAGATATCTCTGTGCCATGTTTGCTGTGTATAAAATAATTAATGTGTAAATTCGACTGCAAAAGTAGCAATAAATGACCAAACGATTGCAAAGGAGAGCGATGTTTTATTGATAAAAAGTGCATAAAGACCATTTTCTGCCATGGAAAAGTACGTATTTTTGTGCACAAGACCTTATCTTTGCAAACGAAAAAGATGATGATGACAACGTCGAAGCCTACATTCCTGCATCCTTTGGACACGGCTCATGATGCCTTGCCTAAGGCTTTCACGTTCCCTTTTCGCTATACTCCGCATCCGTTGTGCCTGCGTGCTGCTGAGATAGTGAAGGATTATCTTGACCGCGAAGGCTTGACAGCTGAGGGCAAGATGTACGGCGTTTTGGTGGTTGAAGGCGGTTTCCTGGCGGCTTATTCCGGGCAGTTGTGCGGCACTTATGCGCATCCGTGGTTTGTGCCGCCCGTGTTTGATTACCTCAATCCTGAGAGTTATTTTCAGAAAGAACAGGCTGAAATCGTGGGTTTGAGCAAGGCCATCGAAGCGTCTGATAATCAATCCGCTGCGATAGAATGTAGGAAGCAGATTGACACATTGGAGGAAGAGCGCCGCGAAGCTGTGGAAACAGCCAAAGATGTTTATGAACGCGGAAAAAAGGCTCGGGCTGCTCAGCGATTGATGTTAAGCGATGATTCGCCAGAGGCAAGGTCGCTGGCAGCAGAAATGGAGCGCGAGAGTCAATACCAAAAGGCTGAGATTAGGCGTGCAAAGCTAAAGAATGATGCCGCCATAAAGGCTTTGGAAGTTAGGTTGGGCGAGCTTGAAACCAAGATTCGTCGGGCAAAAGATGAGCGGCGCCAGCGCAGCGAAGCTCTGCAGCAATGGCTCTTTGAGCAGTTTCATTTCCGCAATGGGCGAGGGGAGCAGCGTAGTCTGCCCGAGATATTCGGCACGTATCATGCTGATAACAAGGTCGCTATCCCATCGGGAGCGGGTGAGTGTTGTGCACCGAAATTGCTTAATGCAGCCTTTGCCTTGGGACTGAAACCGCTGGCAATGGCCGAATTCTGGTGGGGCCCAGCGCCTGCAGACGCTTATCGCCGGACAGGTGTGTTCTATCCGGCGTGCAACCGCAAATGCAGGCCAATCCTCTCGTTTATGTTGCAGGGACTTGATGTGGAACCAGATCCGGCTCGACATTACGAACGGGCGGTCGGCGAAGTACAGGTGTTGTGGGAAGATGCGTGGATGGCCGTTGTGGCAAAGCCCGCTGGCTGGTTGAGTGTGCCGGGGAAAACGGACTTGCCCGATGTGCAGCAATGGGCGCGTAGCCATTGGAGCGGTCTGGCAGGACCTGTTGTGGTGCACCGCCTGGACCAGGATACGTCGGGTTTGATGATTTTGGCCAAGACACAGATGAGCTATGGTTGGCTGCAGCGTATGTTTGAGCTCAGGCAGGTGCACAAACGTTATGTAGCATTGCTCGAAGGGCATTGGCAACGTGAGGAGATGAACGGCACGATTAGTCTGCCTCTTGCGCCCGACTATGACGATTTACCCCGTCAACGTGTGGATCGTGAACGGGGTCTTGAAGCTGTGACGCGTTATGAAGTGCTTGGAAATGAGGCGTTAAGAGAGGATGATGAACGGCCAGTCACGCGCGTGGCCTTTTTCCCATTGACAGGCAGGACGCATCAGTTGCGCATGCATGCCTCATCGCCCGAGGGCTTGGGTATGCCCATCGTGGGCGACAGGTTATACGGACAGTTGGCCAGGCGCCTGTATCTGCATGCCGAAGCTCTTGATTTTGTGCATCCTGCTACCGGCGAGAAGATGCATTTTGAGCTGCCGGCGCCTTTCGCAAATAATGGCGCCAAGCGTAGAGAGGACGTTTCTTGAGGTAGTCCCGCTCTGCCTGGTGGAGGTAAGCCTCACGCTCGAATGAAACGTTGAAATAAGCCCTGAGCAGGCTGCGGTACTGGATGAGGCGCACCAGCCACTCGCCGAAATAAACGATGTAGAACGGAATAAACAGCAACTCGCGCATCTGCCGCGTGTGGATAAGCTCGTGGCGCAGGTCTGCCTCGGTGAACTTGTAGCCTTTCTTGACGAAGATGAGGCCGAAGATGTTCACGGCGGCAAAGGTCCTGAATGGGATGTAGCGGTTGACTATGGGCATAAGTAGTGGAAAATACGTCCAGACGTATGAGCTGATACGAACGTACGTGTAAGCGTTTACGTCCGTATGTGTAAGCGTTTATGACCGTACGTGCAGGCGCACGTGACCGTGCGTGTTTTTATAGATGTGTCAGCTCAGTTCAAGTTTAAAAGCTTTTCCGAGGCTTATGAGTGCCGGGTTTTGTGAGCAGAAATACTTAAGCTGTTCGCGCTTGTCGTAGACTCGTTTGGGCTGTTCGGTGGGCTCGGTGATGTCAACGGACAGCGTGAATTTTGAGTTGTGAAGGGCCTTGCGGATGAATGCCAGCAGTTGAGGCTGAATGCGAGTGAGCATGGCTGCCACGTCTTCGTTGTCGACGCTGACGGTGGCTTGCGTGCCTTGTTCGTCGAGCATTGGAGTCATGATGCGCATGTTCTGTGCAAGAGCCGTATGCTCGACCGTCAACGTGTTGATGAAGGCCTGCCATTGCAGGTTCAGGTCGCCTTGGGTGAAGGGCTTGTCCTCGAGTTGTTCGGCAGGCGTTGCTGAAGGGGCAGCGCCTTCTTTGCCGGCCTCCTTTGTGGGTGATGCAGAAGAGCTGCGAAGGCTCATTCCTATGCTGGGCCCGAGTGAGCCCAACCTAAGAGGCTTTTTAGGTCGGCTTTGTTGGCCATTTAGGCCTACTTTATCGGGCTGTAAGCCTGGGCTTGTTTTCGGGCTTGCCTGGCTTGATGGTTTTGCGGCCTCAGGAGCTTGTTGTTCGTTTGCGGTTGCTTTGGGCACAACGGTCTGCTGCGGCTGGGGTACAGCTGCAGAGTCAGCCTTCGCGGCAGCTGCTGCCAGAAGGTTGAATATTGGTTTGAGAATACGATGTACAGGGCGGCGCCCCGCACCAGGATCATCGTCGGTTGCCTGGGCTGCCTCGATAAGCGTCAGCTCCACTTGCAGGCGTTTGTTGCGACTTGTGCGGTAAGCCTGGTCGCAGTCGTTGCACAGACGAATGGCATGGTATAGCCACTGAGGCTTGCATCGCGCTGCCTGCTCGGCATAACGGCTGCGAATATCGTCGCTGGCTTCGAGCAGCTGTGTCGTTTGGGCATCGCGACTTACGAGCAGGTCGCGCAGATGAGTGGCCAGGCCGCTGATGAACGGTCCGCCTTCGAACCCTTTTGCCAACACCTCGTTGAAGAGCAACAGGCTCTCGCTTATCTTCTTCTCGAGGAGATAGTCGACGAGGCGGAAGTAGTATTCGTAGTCGAGGACATTTAGGTTCTCGATGGTGCGGGCATAGGTGATTTGTCCTCCCGTGTAGCTTGCCACTTGGTCGAAGATGGAGAGGGCATCGCGCATGCCGCCGTCGGCCTTTTGTGCTATGACGTTTAATGCCGCCGGCTCGAATGAATAGCCTTCCTTCTGTGCCACTTCAGCCAGATGTCTGACAATATTCTCCACGCTCATGCGCTGGAAATCATAGGTTTGGCAGCGCGATAGGATAGTGGGCAGAATCTTATGTTTCTCGGTTGTGGCAAGGATAAAGATGGCATGGGCGGGCGGTTCCTCGAGGGTCTTGAGGAAGGCATTGAAGGCGTTGGTCGAGAGCATGTGCACCTCATCGATGATGAACACCTTGTATTTGCCTATCTGAGGCGGTATTCGAACCTGATCTATTAAAGTACGAATATCTTCGACCGAGTTGTTGGATGCAGCATCAAGCTCGTGAATATTCAGCGAACGCCCTTCGTTGAATGCCATGCATGACTCGCACTCGCCGCATGCTTCGCCGTCCTGGCGAGGATTCAAGCAGTTGATGGTCTTGGCGAAGATGCGTGCGCAAGTTGTCTTGCCTACGCCGCGCGGGCCGCAGAAGAGGTATGCGTGCGCCAGCTTGTCAGCCTGAATGGCATTTTTGAGCGTAGTGGCAATAGCACCTTGGCCTACGACGGTGTCGAAGGTCATAGGGCGGTATTTGCGTGCAGAAACTATGTATTCGCTCATTAGTGTAAGGATTTAAACCTCTCTCTTCGCTCTTCCCCGTAAGGGAGAGTGCCTCGCTTAGCCCGTTTTGAGGCTGCAGAGGTTGTTTGTGAGGTTATGTTTTTTTGAATTTATTAGTTCTTGATACTTTGGTAGTTATTTGTCTGGATTATGCAGTTTTAGATGTGTTAAGGAGATGAAAAGGTAGTGATTTCAGCTTCTTTTGCCCGCAAAATTAATAAAAAAGAATGAAAAAACAGGTTTTGACGAAAAAAACTTTGCAGTTAGGGCGTTAAACTCTGAACTTTTTCCTAACTTCGCAGCCAGAAAAGTAAGGAAACGAGAAAATAAGGATAATCATATGGGACGTCTTTTGTCTTTTTGGAATCGGTATATTCGCCGCTACAAATATGCTGTGGCCTTTGTGTTGTTTTTGCTTGTCATAGGCGTGTTTGATGAGAACAGTCTGTTGGTGCGCTATCATCGCAGAATGGACATCAGCAACCTGAAGAGCGAAATCAACAAATACCAACAACAGTACGACGAAGAGTCGGCGCGCCTGCAGTCGCTCATGAACAACCCTGAGGCTGTGGAAAAACTGGCTCGCGAGAAATATCTAATGAAGAGGGCCGACGAAGATGTCTTCGTGATAGTCGACTCGACCTCGACGGATAATAACTGACACAGTAGATGAACGAACTAACTCCTGGTCAGCTCATGGCACAGCAAGTGGGTGCTGTCCTGATGCTTATTGGCGCCGCCGCTTTCATGTGGTTGCCGTTGTGGGCTACGGTAGCGTTTACCGTGGGCGCCCTGTTGTTTGCTCCGCTTCAGATGCTGCAGCGCTATGAGGGCCGCAGCTTCACTATACGCCGCCTTCGTCGGCAGCAACTGCTCGGCGCATTGGCTTTGCTGGTCACGGCCTGCTTGATGATCATGCAGGTCTGCCAAGTCGGCTTTGCCCGCAGAAACGAATGGGTAGTGGCCTTGGCCATAGCCTGTGTGCTTGAGCTGTATACCGCATTCCGTATTCCGGCGGAACTGAAGAAAGAGGAATAAGAGCCGGACAGACTGGATAGAACGGAAGTACCTGATATTCCGGCAGATCCGGAATACCCGGATAAACCGGGAAACCCGTAACCTCCGGGACAGGCTGGCAAAGCCGGCAACCGGTTCTGTATTAAAGATTAAGCTTTATGAAGTGGATATATCGTCTATACCAATTGCTCATCTCGCCAGTACTGATAGTGTTGACGGTGCTGACGGCTTTGGCTACCATCATAGGCTGCTCGCTTTTCAATGCCTCGTGGTGGAGCTATTGGCCTGGTCGTCTGTGGTCGCGAGCCTTCATTCGTCTGCTTCTGCTGCCTGTTAAGATTGAGGGCCGCGAGCATCTGGCTGAAGGTCAGAGCTTTGTCATCGTGCCCAACCATCAGGGCGCATTCGATATCTTCCTTATCTACGGCTTCCTTGGTCGCCATTTCAAGTGGATGATGAAGTCGGAGTTGCGCAATATGCCGCTTGTGGGCAAGGCTTGCGAGAGCGCCGGTTTCATCTTCGTAGACCAACATGGCGGTCCCAAGGCTATGCAGGCTACACACGACAGGGCTCGCCAGGTGTTGCGCGAAGGCATATCGTTGGTGGTGTTCCCCGAGGGAGCTCGCACGATGGACGGCCGTATGCGTCCCTTCAAGCGCGGAGCCTTCCAGCTTGCCGATGAGTTACAGTTGCCGTTGCTGCCCGTAACAATCAACGGCTCGTATGAAGTGCTTTCGCGTAAGCGAGGGTTTAATTTCGTGAACTGGCATCGTCTGAGCCTCACTATCCACGAGCCGATAGCACCTCCTTCAGGGGACTGGCGCGACGAGCGTGCCGTGATGACAGAGGCCCATGACATCGTAGAATCGGCTTTGGACAAGAAGTATAAAGCAACAAAAGAATAATCAATAGAAAGTAATGAATAGAATCAAGTATCTTTCAGTAAGCGTAGTTGTAGTGGCGGCAGCGGTTGTGACCTCGTTGCTTGCCGGATGCAAGAAGCCTGTTGCCGTAGAAGGCACCACCACAATCCCGGCCTTGGAGGGCCGCCTGCTTTCGCTTCGCGTATATTCGGGTGGCGACATGGTGGCATTGGATTCCTCGCGCGTCATTCACGGGCGTTTCTCGTTCAATGTTCCGGCTGATTCAGTAGTCATGGCCAGCCTGTTTTTGGGCGACGAGAGCGTGATGCCCGTGGTGCTCGACGGCGGAACCGTGACAATCAGTCTCGGCGAGGACGAGAACCGGGTATCCGGCACGGCGCTCAACGATTCTCTTTATGCTTTCATCCGTCAGAAACGTGAGATAGATGCTCAGCTATCCGAACTTCCTCATCGCGAGAGTCAGATGATTCTCGAGGGCTTGGATCATGATGAGATTCTTGCACAGCTCAATAGTGAAGCTGCCGTGCTCGGAGCTCAGAGCGATGCTTTGGTGACTAAGTTCATTAAGGCTCACATGAACGATATCTTGGGCCCGGGCGTTTTTATGATAGCCACGAGCAGCTTCCCTTATCCTTACCTCACGCCACAGATAGAGGAAATCATCACGTTGGCCTCGGACGAATTCAAGGCAAATGCCTACGTCCAGGACTTCGTGCGAATGGCTCGCGAGAACGCTGAGAAGGAGAGTGACAAAAGTTTAGGTGAGTAACATAAAACGCTCAGCGCCGGGCGCTGAACGTTAAGGCACAGGCGTGTTCGTTGGTTTCGGCGAACGCGCCTTTGTCGTAGATGAGGCGCCCGTTGCAGTAGGTCTGTTCTACGCGCCAGTTGAAACGGCGACCTTCGAGCGGGCTCCATCCGCAGCGGCTTACCACATCATCGGCAGTAAGCGTCCAAGGTCTGCGCCTGACGAGTGCCAGGTCTGCCTTCATGCCTTCGCGAATGAAGCCGCGGCCTTCGATGGCAAAGAGGCGTGCCGGATTATGGCACATCAGTTCTGCAAGACGCGGCAGGGTGACAACGCCTTCGTCGACAAGCTGGAGCATAGCGATGAGCGAGAATTGAACCATTGGCATTCCCGAGGCGGCACGGGCGCAACCGCCCTGTTTCTCGCTCAGGAGATGAGGCGCATGGTCGGTAGCCACTACGAATATACGTCCGTCGGCAAGCGCCTGGCGCAACGCGTTGCGGTCCTCAGCCGTTTTCACGGCGGGATTGCATTTGATACGAGTGCCAAGGCTGGCATAGTCGTCGGAAGTAAAGAGCAGATGCGGCAGGCAGGCTTCGAGCGTTACGGCTGCAGTTCCGCCTTCGGCGACGGACTGTAAGTTAAGTTCCTCTTTAGTAGTAATATGTGCTATATGAAGGCGTGCGCCCGTTTCGCGAGCCAGCTGCACGGCGAGGGTTGATGATGCTATGCAGGCTTCGCGGCTGCGAATCTCGGGATGATGAACGACGTCGGGGTCGTCGCCGGAGAGTTGCTTGGCGCGTTGCATGTTCTGTGCTATGATGGCAGAGTCCTCGCAATGCACCATGATGGGCAGCGGTGAGCGCTCGAATACGGCGCGAAGGGCATCGCCATGGTCCACGAGCATGCCTCCTGTAGAACTTCCCATGAACAGCTTCACGGCCGGCACGCGCGTGGTGTCGAGCTGTGGCAGTAGGTGAGCATTGCTGTTTGTGGCGCCGAAGTGGAACGCGTAGTTGACGAAGGCGTGTGCAGCGCCCATGGCCTGACGCTCGCGGAGAGCCTCGAGCGACGTGGTCTGAGGCACTACGTTAGGCATATCCATAACAGACGTCACGCCGCCGGCAGCAGCGGCGCGCGTCTCGCTGCAGAGGTCGCCTTTGTGTGTCAGGCCCGGCTCGCGCGTATGAACGTGGTCATCTATTACTCCCGGCAAAAGCAGACGGTCTATGCCTTCGGCATTAGCCAGTTCTTCCTTGTCGGTGATACTGGTTATGATGCCGTCCTCTACAATGATGTCTGCCCGGCGGATATGCCCGTCGTTGACGTAGGTTATGTCGTGGAAACGTGTTGAATCTGCCATGAGGCTTTATGTGCAAAAAAACACCCTCGGCAGCCCGTGTGGGAGCAGACGAGGGTGCACGCTTGTGATTTATTCCTTGTATTTTGGATAGTGCTTGAACCATCCGTCCCAGCGTAGGCGTATTACGCCGAAGGCTGCTTCGGAGAAGATGCCGCCGGACATCTTGCTTGTGCCCAGCTCTCGGTTTACGAACACTACCGGCACTTCTTTGATCTTGAATCCGCACTTCGAGGCTGTGAACTTCATCTCGATCTGGAAAGCGTAGCCCTTGAAGCGCACGGCGTCGAGGTCAATCGTCTCGAGCACGCGCCGGCGGTAGCAGACGAAGCCTGCGGTAGTGTCGTGAATGTCAAGTCCCGTGATGAGGCGGACATATTTCGATGCGAAATAGGACATCAGTACGCGGCTCATAGGCCAGTTGACAACGTTGACGCCCGTGATGTAGCGCGAACCGATGGACATATCGTAGCCTTCGTCCTTGCATGCTGCCAGCAGTCGCGGCAGGTCGGCAGGTGCGTGACTGAAGTCGGCATCCATCTCGAAGATGTATTCGTATCCGTGGTCCAGAGCCCATTTGAAACCGGCGATATATGCCGTGCCCAAGCCCAGCTTGCCTTCGCGCTCAACGAGGAACACTCGTCCGTTGAGTTCTCCGTTCATCAGCCCGCGCACAATCTCGGCGGTGCCGTCGGGCGAGCCGTCGTCGATGACGAGGATGTTGAAAGTATGTTCTTTGAGGCTTGTTACGGCGCGTATTATGTTCTCGATATTCTCGCGCTCATTATACGTGGGAATGATTACGATGCAATCTGTTTGCATGGGGGGACTTTAGTTGTTAGTTTTCTTGGTGCAAAGGTAGGTATAATAGAGAAAAGAGAAAAGAAAAAGGGCGAAAAAATAACGGAAAAGCGGATAAAAAGATAAAGCGATGACATAGAAAGCATACAAAAAGCCAACCTCACATAGAGGCGAGGCTGGCTTATGGGTTATTTGCCGAGGTCGGGGCGAGCTCTCAGCAACCGCTCTTTGTTCAGAGAACCACGGCGGTGCCGCTGGTGGATACCATGAGCATGGAGCCCGACTGCCCTACGGTCTCGTAGTCGATGTCGATGCCTATGATAGCGTTAGCGCCCATGGCCATGGCTCGTTGCATCATCTCCTTCATTGCCGTGTCTTTGGCTTCGATGAGCACTTTCTCGTATGAGCCGCTACGACCGCCGAAGAAGTCGGTGAGGCCGGCCATGAAATCCTTGAAAACGTTGGCGCCGATGATGGTTTCGCCAGTTACTACGCCTTTGTATTCGCGTACGGGATGTCCCTCGATGGTTGGTGTTGTTGTCAGTATCATTGTTGTAATGTATAAGGGTTAATAAATGCCTTTGTTTACCCTTTATGCGGCAATGTATAAGATGTGACCCATTTGTGGCGTGAAAAAATCAATATTTCTGAATAACTCTCCTTTCGCCGTTTTTGCTTACCACATAGATACCGCGCGGCAACTGCCGCCAGGCACTCTCGCTGGGGGCTCCGATGAGTACACATCGGCCTGCCAGATCGTATACGCCGTCTGCGCAGGCGGCATTTTGCGTTTCCTTAGTCTCCTCCGCAAGTTCGCCGATGCCTGTCTCTTCGCCACCACTACGCAGCGGGCAGAGCATCCATTGACGATGGGTAGGCGTATCTGTGTCGGCCGTGTATTGCCAAGTGCATACGGTTGTTCCCGCATTGCTGTTGGCGTTGTTGAGGTCAAGGGCGTAGCTGCGATGGCGGGCGGGAGATATCTTGCAGTAGGGTAGGTCGATAGCATCAACGTAGAACTGCTGTTCAGAAGATGTCGAGGTCTGTGCTGTAAGTTTCGACGAACCGGATGCTCGGAAAGATGTCAGTCGCTGGCCGTTGGCATTTTCGAGGACGAAGGGCCCTGTGCTGTTTAATGTAGAGCCGTCGGCCGCTTTGAGTTTCCAGCGCTGATTCTCGCCATACGTGGTGTTCTCTATGGTCACCGCTCCGTTTGCTGCAGCCGTTAGGGCTGCGGTCAGGTTGTGGCGCGGCACTATGATGTATTCCATATCTTCCTCAAACTGCTCTCCGGTTGTGATGCCGCCCACGGGCAGAACGAGCGTTGTGATGCTCTGTGTGGGGAGCTTGACCAGTAGCGAGAAGTCCTCGAGCTTGAAGTCCCTCACGCTCTTCAGGTTTTCTGTCGACGATGTGCGATAGGCTTTGACGGCGCTGGCATTGGGCATGCCGGCAAACTGCGACAGATCTACGTGGTGATAGGCCAGGCTGCCCTCGTTCAGCAGTACCAGCACGAGCGTGTCCTGAGCCTCGTTCATGGCGGCCAGCGACTGGTCGTTGAGCGACGCTACGATATTGTAGCCGCTCTTGATGAAGCGTGAACATTGCTGCCGCACGTAGAAGTTCTTCACCTTGGAGTAGGTCTGCTCTTTGAAACTGCCCCGGATGGTGCACCATTGGTCGTTAGCTTCTTCCATATACTGCCAGTCGATCCACGTCTCGGGCTGCAGATAACGCATATCGTCGAACAGTTTCTGCGTCAGGCTCAGATTGCCGCCTATGCCGTTGCCGCCGGCTCCTACTTCGCTCATCCATAGCGGAATATTGTCCTGATGAGCCAGGAACGCCATGTGCACGCGGTCGGCATTGCTGCCTGAATATGTGTGCGTGTTCCATTGTCCTATCTTCGAGAGCACACCACCCTGCTTGTAGGCTTTGTAACCGTTTACGGCCAACCCCACGTTTGTCTCATCGGATGCCGAGATTACGGTCGATAGTCCCGCCTCGTCGAGAATTGGCTTCAGTACCTTAATGAACTTCACCTGCGAGGCGTAGTCGAAGTGGCAGCCCTCTTGCGGACCGTTGGCGAACCAGAAACCTGTTACCGACTCGTTGAACGGTTCCAGCGTCTTGAACTCTATTCCGTATTCATCTTTGTAATGTTTGCAAACGTCTACCAGATAGTGGGCAAACTCCTCGTAGTACTCGGGCTTCAGGTTGTCCTTGCCGCCGTCGGCATTTCCGCTCACGCAGCCGCTATAGGTCATGTAGTACGGGCATGAATTGCTGAACGCCTCGAACACGGCATCGGGACGCTTCTCGCGTATCTTCAGCATAATCTTGCGCTGAGCCTCATCGCGGTCCCAATGGTATTCGTCGCCCGAGAAATCCTTGAAGCCCTCCATCTCAGCCCGCAGACCTTTGCCGCTGCCCATGTGGTGAGGTGTGCAGTTCTTGTTCTCGGGGTCGTCGCCGCCGCCGATATTGTAGCGGAAATATTTGTAGTTCAAGCCCGTAGGACTGGTCATCCACGTCACTATTTCATCAATCTTCTTGTCTGTCCATTTCCCGCATTGGCCGGCCCACCAGCATAGCGAGACGCCCCATCCGTCGAACTTCTGACGTACTATCGAGGGGAATACGGCATACGAGAGCGTGTCGACAGGTATGGTGCCGTTTGCCTTTTCGCTGAAGAACCAGAAGTGCTTCATGTCTGAGCCGTTCTTGTCGGAAAACACCTTGGTGCCGGCATCGTTGCTGTCGGTTCCTATGCATTGCCCGTTGCCCTTGCAGCGTATGCGGATATAAGCTCCCTGAGCCTGCTCAAACGTGAATCTGGCATTGTCCGTGGCTGAGTCGGTGACAAACGACGTATTCCATGTGTTGACCTTCGACAGGTAGCGCTTGCCCGTAGCCGTTCGGATGTAATAGTAGCCATTGCCGTCGGGCACTATGGTCATCTTCTGGGCATTGGCGGCATTGGCAGCCTCCAGCTGTCCGCTGTAGTCGCTCGCCATCTTCAGATGGTTGCCGCTGCTGTGCATCACGAACAAAGTCGTGGGTTCAGTAAAACTCGTCTGAGCCATGGCGGTAATAACTACGACCAAGCCCAAGAGTGTAAGGAACAGACGTTTATGTTTAAGGCAATTCATATCTCATCATATTATTGTTGTCGCACGAAAGCCCCTTGTGGAACTCTGTGCTGCAAAATTACGTTTTTTTTCCCGAAGGCAAAAGGAAAATGCCCATTTCTTTGCTTTTCGCTCACTTATTCGTACACCGGAAATGACCGAAGGCTGCTGTATGGGGTACAATAAATAGCGTGAAGACGAAAAAAACTTTAATCTTTAATCTCTAATCTCTAATCTTTTCCTATCTTTGCACCTGATATTTTAATCCTTTATGGAGATACAAGAATTACAGAAGCTCTATGCCCGCCATCCGCAGGTTAGAGCTCTTCGGCGTGTGCTCGCAGACGAACGCCGGCGCCGTGTCGTGCTCTCAGGTTTGCACGGCAGCGCAGCCGCCATGGCTTTTGCAGCAGCCTATCAGGCGCAGACAGATCATCTTGCCTCTTCGGCCCAGAGCGCAACGGGCGGCGGCTTTGCTCCTGTTCTTTTCGTGCTCGACGATGAGGAATCGGCGGGTTATTTCTACCACGACCTGGTGCAGGTGATGGGCGAGGAGCAGGTGCTGTATTTCCCGTCGTCGTTTCGCAGGGCGGTGAAGTTCGGGCAGCGCGATTCCTCGAGCGAGATATTGCGCACGGAGGTGCTGGCGCGCTTTACCTCAGGCCGCACTACACCTTATATAGTAGCTTATCCCGAGGCCCTTGCCGAGCGTGTAGTGTCGAAAACGGCATTAGACGAGCGCACGCTGGAGATTAGGGTAGGGGAGCAGGTTGACTTGAAGTTCATCGAACAGACGCTTTTCGAGTTCGGCTTCCAGCGCACCGATTATGTCTACGAGCCCGGTCAGTTTGCCGTTCGCGGTTCGCTCATCGACGTCTATTCATTCTCGCACGAACTGCCTTATCGCATCGATTTCTTCGGCGACGAGGTGGACAGTATCCGCACCTTTGAAGTGGAGAGCCAGCTTAGCCGCAGCCGACGCGAAGCGGTGACCTTGGTGCCCGAACTTAGCGGTGCCGGTTCCACTCTCATTCCCGTTACAGAACTCCTGCCGCCGAACATCATCATCGTGAGTAGCAACCTCGTGTATATTGCTGAGCGTATAGGACAGATTTGGGATGAAGGCTTCAGTCAGCAGGCGCAGATAACACAGGCCGCAAGCCAACGAGAAAGCGCCGTTTCGCGCGACGAACCGCCCGTCCTGCAAAAGGAAACGTTGCTCATCGACGCTCCTACTTTCGAGCACGGTTTCTCCGCCTTCCGACACATCGAACTGCGGCCTGCCTCGAGCGAAACGAGCCCCTCTACACTCAATTTCTCCATCACCCCTCAGCCTATATTCCACAAGAACTTCGACCTCGTGGCATCGACCTTTGCCGACTATCTCGCGCGCGGGTACAGATTATATATCTTAGCCGACTCATCTAAGCAGACCGACCGCTTGAAGGCTATCTTCGAGAGCGAGGGGGACATCGTCTTCACGCCCGTTTCCAAGACTCTCCATGAGGGCTTTGCCGACAACGACTTGAAGATATGCCTGTTCACCGACCATCAGATATTCGACCGCTTCCACAAGTATCACCTGCGGAGCGAGCGGGCTCGTTCGGGCAAGGTGGCTCTGTCGTTGAAGGAGTTGCGCGAGTTCCAGGTGGGCGACTTCGTGGTGCATGTGGACCACGGCATCGGACGCTTTGGCGGCCTCGTGCGCGTGCCCCAGCCTGACGGAGCCATGCAGGAGATGATTAAGATCACCTACGAGCACGACGATGTCGTCTACGTGTCTATCCATGCCCTGCACAAGGTGTCGAAGTACAAGGGCAAGGATGGCGAGCCACCCCGTATCAGCCGCCTTGGCACGGGCGCCTGGGAACGGATGAAGGAGCGCACGAAGAAGAAAATCAAGGACATAGCACGCGACCTCATCAAGTTGTACAGTCGCCGCTTGGAGGAGAAAGGCTTCAAGTTCTCGCCCGACAGCTACCTGCAGCACGAGCTCGAGGCCAGCTTCATCTACGAGGACACGCCCGATCAGCTGAAGGCTACAACCGACGTGAAAGCCGATATGGAACGCTCCCGCCCTATGGACCGCCTGGTATGCGGCGACGTAGGTTTCGGCAAGACCGAGGTGGCCGTGCGCGCCGCTTTCAAGGCAGCTGTCGACGGCAAGCAGACAGCCGTACTGGTACCTACCACGGTGCTTGCCTACCAGCATTTCAATACTTTCTCCGACAGGTTGAAGAACCTCCCCGTGCGCGTGGATTATCTCACCCGAGCACGCACGGCTAAGCAGACCAAGGAGTTGCTTGCCGACCTTGCGGCAGGCAAGATAGACATTCTCGTGGGCACTCACAAGCTCATCGGCAAGAACGTGAAGTTCAAGGACTTAGGACTGCTCATCATCGACGAGGAACAGAAGTTCGGCGTAGCCACTAAAGAGAAGTTGCGCCAGATGAAGGTGAACGTAGACACGCTCACCCTGACGGCCACCCCCATTCCCCGCACACTCCAGTTCTCGCTCATGGGCGCGCGCGACCTCAGCGTCATCCAGACGCCTCCGCCCAACCGCTATCCCATCCAAACCGAGGTGCACACCTTCTCGCCTGAGGTCATTGCCGAAGCCATCAACTTCGAGATGAGCCGCAACGGGCAGGTCTTCATCGTCAACAACCGCATTTCGGGCCTGCCCGAACTGGAACAGCTGGTGCACAAGTACGTGCCCGATGCCCGCGTGGCTGTAGGCCATGGACAGATGCACCCCGAGGATTTGGAACGCACAATAATGTCCTTTGCCACATACGATTACGATGTCCTCATTTCTACCACTATCATCGAGAGCGGCTTGGATATCCCCAACGCCAACACCATAATCATCTGCAATGCCCACAACTTCGGCCTCAGCGATCTGCATCAGATGCGCGGACGCGTAGGACGTAGCAATAAGAAAGCCTTCTGCTACCTATTGGCGCCCCCCTTGGGAGCCTTGCCGCAGGAGAGCCGTCGGCGTTTGCAGGCCATCGAGAACTTCTCCGACCTGGGCAGCGGCATACATATAGCCATGCAGGACCTCGACATCCGTGGGGCGGGCAACCTGCTGGGTGCCGAGCAGAGCGGTTTTATTGCCGATTTGGGTTATGAGACATACCAGAAGATACTTGCCGAGGCTGTCAAGGAACTGAAGAACGATGAGTTCAAGGACCTGTATGCCGAGCGCGTGGCGTCGGGCGAAGTCACCTCCGGCGATGCTTTCGTCGACGAGTGCCAACTGGAGAGCGACCTTCAGATGTCGTTCCCCGAGGCGTTTGTCCCCGGCTCAGCCGAGCGCATACTCCTCTACCGCGAGCTCGACGGTCTCGAGAGCGAACAGGCCATAGAGGATTTCCGCCGACGCCTCACCGACCGCTTCGGTCCCATCCCCGAGACTGCCCAGGAGCTTATCCGCGTGGTGCGCCTCCGTCGTCTGGGCAAGTACTTCGGCGCCGAGCGCATCATGTTGAAGAACAAGCGCATGCGCCTCTATTTCGTCCACGACGACGATTCGCCGTTCTTCCAGTCGCAGGCCTTCGGCCAATGTATAGCCTATGCCACGCTTCACGTTGCCGACTGCCAGCTGCAGGAGGTGGGCGGGCGCCGCAGCATGCTCATCCAGGGTGTCACATCAGTCAAATCCGCCTGCCAGATACTCGAGGACATGCAGAATATCGTCCCCAACGTCTGATTTCCCCATTTTTTTACGCTTTTCCTTTGTAGCAATTCATTTCTGGACTATCTTTGCAGAGCACAAACTATAAAAACCTATGAAACAGAAAGCCTCTTTTATCCTTTCAGTCATGCTTCTCTCTGTTTCATCTGCTGCCGTCACAGCGCAGGAGGTGAATGAAGCCAGTCATTTAACTTTGCGCTATCGCAAACCTGCCGTGCAATGGGTTGAAGCGTTGCCCGTGGGCAATGGCCATATGGGTGCCATGGTCTATGGCGGCACAACGCACGAGGAGATACAACTCAACGAGGGCTCCTTCTGGGGCGGCGGACCGCATAGAAACGATTCGCCCACAGCCCTTGAGAACCTGCCCCGTGTGCGCGAGCTCATCTTCAACGACAGAACCATGGAAGCGCAGCGCCTCATGGAACGCACCTTCATGACTCCCCGCAACGGCATGCCCTATCAGACGCTCGGCAGCCTCCATATCGACGCCCTGCCGCAGGGCGGCAACGCCTTGGCCGACAGCCTCACCGCTTACGAGCGCACGCTCACGCTGACCGACGCTACAACCCGCACCGTGTGGACCGATGCCCGCGGCATCACATTCACACGCGAGGTTATCGCATCCCTGCCCACACGAGCCGTGGTCGTACGCATCACAGCCTCGCAGCCTAAGGCTCTCAACTTCCGGCTTCGCTACACATCGCCACTCGACATCACCCGCACCCACCTGGGCAAGGAGCTCGTCATGAGCGGCCGCGGTCGCGACCACGAGGGCGTGAAAGGCGTCGTGGAGATGCAGACGCGTACTGCCGTGCGCCTTACCGACGGCCGCCAGCAGATAACCGATTCCACTCTTACCGTGCAGGACGCTACCGAGGCCATTATCTACATAGCCGCAGCCACTAATTTCGTCAACTATGCCGATGTATCGGCCAATCCCGCCAAGCGTGCCGAGGCCATCATGAAGGCCGCCATGCGGCAGAAGTGGCAGCAGCTCACCGCCGACCACGTAGCAGCCTATCGCCACTTCTTCGACCGCGTGAGCCTGCGCCTCGAAGGCGGTCCAGCTCGGGTCGACACCATGGAGACCGACCAGCGCGTGCGCCGTTTCTCGCGCGGCGAGACAGACCCCGGTCTTGCAGCCCTTATGTTCAACTACGGCCGCTACCTCCTCATCTCATCGTCGCAGCCCGGCGGGCAGGCTGCCGGCTTGCAAGGCCTTTGGAACCGCGACCTGCTGGCACCCTGGGACGGTAAGTACACCATCAATATCAACGCCGAGATGAACTACTGGCCCGCCGAAGTGTGCAACCTCAGCGAGATGGCAGATCCCCTCTTCGGCCTCGTCCGCGACCTCAGTCAGACCGGTCGCGAGACGGCCCGCGTCATGTACGGTGCCCGCGGTTGGGTGGCTCATCACAACACCGATATATGGCGCTCCACAGGCATCGTCGACGGCCCCTTCTGGGGCGCATGGCCCATGGGCGGCGCGTGGCTTACCACCCATCTGTGGGAACACTACCTCTTCACCCTCGACCGCGATTTCCTCGACCGCCACTACGAAGTCATGCGCGGCGCAGCCGAGTTCTTCATGAGCTACCTCGTGCCCCATCCCAAGTACGGTTGGCTCGTCACCTGCCCATCAGTATCGCCTGAGCACGGCCCCGGTCAGGGCGAGGGCGGCGCTTCCCTTTGCGCAGGTCCCACCATGGACATACAAATCGTTCACGACCTGTTCACCCAGACCATAGCTGCAGCCGGCGTGCTCGGACGCGATGCCGCCTTTGCCGATTCCCTGCGCGTGGCCCTCGGCAAGCTGCCGCCCATGCAGATAGGCCGCTACGGACAGCTGCAGGAATGGCTCGAGGACCTCGACGCCATCGACGACCACCATCGCCACGTATCGCACGTCTACGGCCTCTATCCCAGCGGTCAGATCACAGCCTCTGCCACCCCCGACCTCTTCCGCGCATGCCGCGCCACCTTGCAGTTCCGCGGCGACGATGCCACCGGCTGGAGCATAGGATGGAAGCTCAACCTGTGGGCACGCCTCCTCGACGGCGACCACGCCTACACCATGATACGCACCCTCCTCAGCCTCGTCGACAGCGGTGGCGGCCGTGGCCGTCAGTTCTCCGCCGGGCGCGTCTATCCCAACCTCTTCGACGCCCATCCGCCTTTCCAGATCGACGGTAACTTTGGCTTCACAGCCGGCGTAGCCGAGATGCTCGTGCAGAGCCACGAAGGCTTCATACGTCTGCTGCCCGCCCTGCCCGTGTTCTGGCCCGAGGGCGAAGTCCGCGGATTGCGTGCCCGTGGCGGCTTCGAGGTGAGCATACGCTGGGCCAAGGGCAAGCTCACGGGAGCCACCGTCAAGAGCCTCCGTGGCGGCGACTGCCGCATCCTCGTGGGCGATGAGATGCGCACTATCCATACCACCGCCGGCAACGAGTACGAGATAACACCTTAATCCCCCTCGCGCACACCCAGTATGAACATAACTCCCGCCCTGCGCCGCTATGTCGAGCAGAACGTCATTCCCCGCTACGACCATTTCGACGCAGCCCATCGGCGCGACCACGTGTTGATGGTCATTAGTCAGAGCCTCGAGATAGCCGCACGCCTTGACGAGCCCCTTCGTGCCGATATGGTCTATGCCATAGCCGCCTGCCACGACCTCGGCCTCTGCGAAGGGCGTGAGCACCACCACGAGGTGTCGGCCCGCATCATCAGGGAGGACCCTCAGCTGCGCCAATGGTTCAGCCCGTCGGAGATAGACGTAATGGCCGATGCTGCCGAGGACCATCGCGCCTCAGCCGCCCATGCTCCCCGCACCATCTATGGCCGTATCGTAGCCGAAGCCGACCGCTTCATCGACCCTGAGACCATCGTCCGCCGCACCATACAGTACGGCCTCGACCACTATCCCGACCTCAGTCGCGACGGCCACTACCGCCGCATGCTCGACCACCTGCACGAGAAATACGGCCGTGGCGGTTACCTCCACCTCTGGTTTCCCAATTCCCCCAATGCCGAGCGCCTCGAGCACCTCCGCCAACTCATCGACGACGAACCCACCCTACACCAACTCTTCGAGACAATCTATGACACGTTAACAGGTTAACAGGTTAAGTTAAGGTTAGCGTTAAGGTTAAGGATAAGGTTAAAGTTAAGGTTTGAAAGGGCCTCTTCACCCCTGCCTAAATTCCTACGCCCCTCCTTGCACAAACAACGCGTCAATCTTTGCACGCCATCGTTGCCGTTTTTGGGCGTTATATACCTGTGTTAATGATGAGTACAGGCGTTTGACGCCGAATAATTCGTTGAGGCTCTCCTCGGGGAAGTTCTCGCCGGCGTTGCCGTTGACGGTGTGTTTGTAGTTGTAAACGCGTCCCCGGAAATAGGCCAGTTGAATCGCTTGCAAAATTACATCTTTTTTTGTCTATCAGCCCCACTATTAGGGGAGACTTGTCGGTCCTCTGTCATCACAAAAGGGCAGCACCTCAAAAAAAGCGCTGCCCTTTATTCGTAATAATGTGAATGGCCGGAACTGATGGAAAAGATCCTTCACACCTCGTAGTTCATGTATTTGTAGCGCTTGATGCTGCGCTTGGGTGTCTTCTCGAACTCTTCGGGTACGAGCTTGATGGCGTGGAGGCGGGCATAGGCGGGCACGATGCGGTTGAGCTGCTGACGGTTTTCCTCCATCTGTGCCTCGAGCATGGCGTCGGAGAGGGCAGCGGCCTTGACTTCGTCGGGGTCTGAGTAGACGAGGCCGTAGAGGTGCTCGCCTTTCTGTATGACTACGCACTCGCTGACGAAGGGTAGTGAGCCGAGCTTGTCCTCGATTTCCTCGGGGTAGATGTTCTGTCCGTTGGCTCCGAGGAGCATGTTCTTGATGCGGCCTTTGATGAAGATGTTCTGGTCGGCATCCATCACGCCGAGGTCGCCGGTGTGGTACCAGCCGTCCTTGTCGAGGGCTGCCTCGGTGGCTTCGGGGTTCTTGTAGTAGCCGAGCATGACGTTCATGCCGCGCACGAGTATCTCGCCGGGTTCGTTCTGGGGATCGTTGCTGTTGATGCGCACTTCCATGCGTTCTACGGGCCGTCCGCAGGAGCCGGGCTTGAAGGTCTCCCATGGTGAATAGCCTACGATGGGGGCGCACTCGGTGGTGCCGTAGCCTACGGTGTAGTTGAAGTTGATGTCGTGGAGCACAGCTTCGATGTCCTGACTGAATGCTGCTCCGCCTACGATTATCTCGATGAAGTTGCCGCCGAAGGCTTGCTGGAGTTTGTTGCGCACCTCTGCCAGCACGCGGTCGCGGAGGAAGGGTGTGTGGAGGGCTATCTTGATGGCTGTGGTCTGCAGCTTTGGTATGACGGCCTTGCGCACTATCTTCTCGATGATGAGTGGTACGGCTACGATGAGCTTGGGCTTGATGTCGGCGAAGGCTCCGAGGAGTACGGCGGGCGAGGGTGTCTTGGCCAGGAAATAGACGGTGGCTCCGCTGAGGAACTCGAAGATGAATTCGAAGGCCATGCCGTAGGTGTGGGCCATGGGGAGCATGGATAGGACTTTGTCGCCAGGTCCCATGATGTGCCCGAGTTCATGCACGGCGAAGGCGTAGTTGCTCCAGATGGCGCGGTAGGGTATCATGACGCCCTTGGAGTTGGATGTGGTGCCGCTGGTGTAGTTGATGATGGCGAGCTCGTCGGGGCTGTCCTTGTAGTAGTTGATATCGTTGGGTCTGAAGTTGCGCGGGTAGCGCTCGCCGAAGAGTCGGTTGAGGTTTTCGCGCGCGTACTTCACTTTCTCCGTACGGCCGAGGAGGAGGGAGAATTCCTCGTTGTTGTTGCCTATGATGCCTTCGAGGGCGGGCATGCGGTCGGCATTGAGCTTGGGCCATACCTGGTCTCCTACGAAGAGTAGCTTGGCTTCGGAGTGGTTGACGATGTCGTGGATCTGCTCGGGCATGAACTCATGCAGGATGGGCACGGCTACGGCTCCGTAGGTGAGGGTGGCGAAGAATGCCATGCCCCATCGTGCGCTGTTGCGACCGCAGATGGCCACTTTGTCGCCGGGCTTTATTCCTGACGCCTCGAATACGATGTGCAGTTTTTCGATGACGCGCGCTACATCCTTGAACTGGAATGTCTGCACGCCGTAGTCGCTGAGGCCGTCGAGGTTCCAGAATTTCTGCAGGCTCTGCTGCACGCATGTGTTGAAACTTTGGGGAAGGGGTTCTTCACACTTCATAGTTCATGTATTTGTATCGTTTAATACTCTTCTTGGGCGTTTTCTCGAATTCTTCGGGCACCATCTTGAGGGCTGTGAGGCGTGCGTAGACGGGAATGATGGTGTTGAGCTCCTGTAGGTTGGCATCCATCTGGCGGCTGAGGGCTTCGGCTGAGAGTCCTCCCTTGCGCACCTCGTCGGGGTCTGAGTAGACGAGGCCGTAGAGTTTGTCGCCCTTCTGTATGACGACGCACTCGCTGACGTAGGGCAGCGACGAGAGCTTGTCCTCGATTTCCTCGGGGTATATGTTCTGCCCGTTGGCTCCGAGGAGCATGTTCTTGGAGCGTCCCTTGATGAACACATTGCCTTCGGCATCTATCACGCCGAGGTCGCCCGTGTGGTACCATCCCTCGGCATCGAGTGTTGCAGCTGTGGCCTCGTCGTTCTTGTAGTAGCCGAGCATGACGTTCATGCCGCGTGCGAGTATCTCGCCGGGCACGTTCTGCGGGTCGCGGCTATTGATGCGCACTTCCATGCGGGGTGCTGCCTTGCCGCATGAGCCCTGGCGGAACTCGTTCCATGGTGCGTAGCAGATGATAGGTGCACATTCGGTGGCTCCGTAGCCTATGGTGTAGTTGAAGCCGATGCCTTTGAGGAACACTTCGATGTCGTGGTTCATGGCTGCTCCGCCTACGATTATCTCGAAGAAGTTGTCGCCGAAGGCTTTCTGCATCTTGCGGCGTATCTGCATCTTGATGCGGTCGCGAAGGAGGGGCGTCATGAGTGCCAGGCGTATGGCGGGTGCCTTGATCTTCGGGAAGATGGCCTTGCGCACTATCTTCTCGATGAGCAGGGGCACGGCGATGACCACCTTGGGCTTGAGGTCGGCGAAGGCTTTGAGCATGACGGTGGGGGAGGGTGTCTTGCCCAGGAAGGTGACGTGTGCTCCGCGTGTCATCTCATACAGGAATTCGAAGGCCATACCGTACATGTGTGCCGTGGGCAGTATGCTGACGATATTGTCGCCGGGCTGTACGTGGTCGTCGTATACCTGATGTGCGAATTCCACGTTGCTCCACAGGGCGCGGTAGGGTATCATGACACCCTTGGAGTTGGATGTGGTGCCGCTGGTGTAGTTGAGCACGGCGAGTTCGTCGGGGCTGTCCTTGTAGTAGTTGATATCCTTTGCGCGGAAGTTCATGGGGAAGCGCTCGCCGAAGAGGCGGTTGAGGTTCTCGCGCGCGTACCTTACTTTTTCTGTGCGCGCGACGAGGATTTTGTATTCGTCGGAGCTGTTGGAGAACACGCCCTCGAGGCCCGGCATCTTGTCGGGGTCGATCTTGGGCCATACCTGGTCGCCCACGAAGAGCAGTTTGGCCTCGGAGTGGTTCACGAGGTCATGTATCTGTTCGGGGTGAAACTCATGCAATATGGGCACGGCTACGGCACCATAGGTGAGCGTTGCCAGGAATGCTATGCCCCAGCGTGCTGTGTTGCGTCCGCAGATAGCCACTTTGTCGCCCTGCTGCACGCCCGACGCTTCGAGTATGATATGTACCTTTTCTATGATACGTGCTACGTCCTTGTAGCGGAAGGTTTGGGCGTCGTAGTCGGTAAGGGCGTCAAGGTCCCAGTGTTCTTCAATGCTTTTCTGTAGGCAGAGGTTAAATGATTGAACCATGATTTTAATTTACTATTTAGCAATTTACGATTTACAATTTATTGTGTAATTTTCGATTTGGCAATTTACTATTGACAATTGATTTTGTTATTTGGTAATTTGTCAACTTATTCAGGGATTTACTATTTGAATGCGTTTTGAAATTTGACTATTTATCCACTATTTGACAAATGATAATTTGCAATCGAAGAATATTCTGCGATTTTCAATCGATGATTTGACAAAAATGAATAGAAAAATGGGGTAAGTATTTGCACAAATCCCAAAATTCTGTGCAAAGGTACGCGCTTTTATGCACACTTGCAAATAATTTGAGCAAAAAAGTGAGCTTATTGGTGGAAAAGCCCAAGCAAGTGGAGAGATTGAACAATATGACAGGGTGACGGAAAGGTTTGGTCACATCAGTTCCGAGGCGGCGAAAATCACGTAAACGTAGGGATTTTTTATGGTGATTAGTTAGCCCAAGGGACTTATTCTGGGACTTTGTGCCATCTCCTTCATTATTGCCTGAATTATTGCTTTTTCAGAAATAATTAGGGACTAAATAGCGGGGATTGTGATTTTTTGCTTACCTTTGCAGGCAGAGGAACAAAAAAGCACAGGTTATTATGACTGAGAAAGAGAAGATGCTGGCAGGCGAGATATATTCTGCCGTAGACCCCGAGCTTATCAGGGAGCTCAACGCCACCAAGGACCGTCTGCAGGTGTACAACGCCCTGCGTGCGACCGATTTGGAAGGCCGCCGTGCTATGTTGAACGAACTGCTGGGACAAGTTGCCGACGGCGCGGCCTTCATCAATCAGCCTTTCTACTGCGATTACGGGAGCCACATCAGCGTGGGCCGCCGCTTCTTCGCTAACTTCTGTTGGACGGTGCTCGACGAGGCGCATGTCACTATCGGCGACGACTGTTTCATAGGTCCCAACGTCAGCATTTACACAGCTTGCCACAGTACCGACCCTGTGGAGCGCAACACCCGTCGCGAATGGGCGCGCCCCGTGACGATAGGCGACAACGTGTGGATAGGCGGTTCGGTGACTATCCTGCCAGGCGTTACAATTGGTGACAACGTGACGATAGGGGCGGGTAGTGTTGTCACCCGCGATATCCCATCAAATACGGTGGCAGCCGGCAATCCGTGTCGTGTGATTAGGCAGTTGGCGGATTCTTAATCTTCTGATACGCCAGCCGCTCGTCGCCCGAAGCCAGGTAGATGATGCCGCAATAGGTGAAGCCGTGCTTCAGGATGAGGTGCTGCATTATGGTGTTGTCGCGATGCGTATCGATTCGGATGTTTGGGTCGTGGGCAAAGCAGAACGACATTACCTCGGCGAAAATGCCGTGGTTGTCGGGGTAGCTGGCTATGCGATGAACCACATGGTAAGGCCGTTCGTCGTCGAGCCATTGACCTTCGTATATCTTATCGTAGGTTGGCTCGGGCGACTTGAGAAAAGCGAAGTAAGCCACTATGCGTCCGTCCTCTTCTACGACGAAAGCGCCGCCCCTCTCCATGTCGGACAAGATTACGGCCTCCGATGGGTAGCCCTTGACCCATTGTAGCATATTACCCGACTGCCGCATAATCGTTTTGGCGGCAGCCATCACCGGCATGATGGCGGCAATATCCGTAGGCGCAGCCTGGCGTACAGTTCTGTTCATGGCCTCTCTTTTTATTTCAACAACTTGATAATCTGACGCTCTGAGGCTGCAGGCAGGATGGCTTTGAAGTGCGCGAGCAGCCGTTGCAACGATTCTTCGGGCGTACGTTGGCAGGTGCAGGCCTCGTGACCGTAGAGCCGTTCGGGCGTGGACAGGAGCGACCATCCCCAGCCGTATGGCCTGTTGTGACGGTCGCGCGGATATACGAAATCCTCGGTCACGATGCGCGTGGCCATCTGTAGCCGTGTGACGAAAGCATCGAAGCGTCCGCGCATCTTAGGTCCCGTAAAGCCGCAGGCGGCACGTAGCTCACGAGTGATGAGGCTGCCGTGCTCCTCTAATGTCATCACGATGCTCTCCTCTATAGACCCTTCCTCGGGGGCGGGGCGCAGGCTGCGCCGGTAGTTGCAGAAATCGGGCCACCACTCGCGGCTAATGAAGCACGCCTTGCCGTCGAAGAACTTGCCGTAGACGCAGTTGCCTTCGGTGACGATGGTGCCTTTCCACTTCCACAGAGGCCAGTCCCAGCCTCCGTCGGGGTAAACGACGTAGCGACACTCGTCGTCCACAGCCTCTTCGGCCGAGAAGCCGCGGATGCCGCTACTCAGCAAGGGTAGGAAGCCGATGGCGGAGATATAATCCATCAGTTCGGAGTCGCTATGAATACTGTTGTTTATCATTGACGCCGCAAAAATAGTGTTTTTTTCAATAATAATTCTTCGTCAAAATAAAAAATTACTAACTTTGTGCCCGAAATCATCAATCAAAGCAATCTTTTGACAGCTATGAAGAAGACATTTACCTTTTGTATCGCGTGCCTGATGATTGGCTTCACCTCAGCCATGGCAGCAGTAAACATCATCCCAAAACCTACGTCGGTGGTTGAGCGTCAAGGCGCTTTCCAACTGCGCAACGGCCTCACCATAGGCTACAACGATGCGAGCCTACAACCTGCAGCCGCATATCTGCAGGACATGCTCACGCGTGCCACAGCCCTGCGCATCAAGACCGGCAAGAAAGGACGCATACAGTTGACACTCTTAGCCCCCGACCCCGACAACGAGGACTATGAACTCGTCAGCGACAAATCGGGTGTACTCATTACCGCCCACAGCTATCGCGGCATTATCAACGGCATAGCCACCTTGCGCCAACTGCTCCCCGACGAGATTGAGAGCGCATCGCACGTTCAAGGCGTGGCATGGAGCGTACCTGCCGTGAGCATCAAGGACGGTCCTAATTTCCATTGGCGCGGCCTTATGCTTGACCCCGTCCGCCACTTCTTCTCCGTCGACGAGACCAAGGCGCTGCTCGACCAGATGGCCCTGTACAAACTCAATAAGTTCCATTGGCACCTCTCCGACAACGAAGGCTTCCGCATGCAGGTGAAAGCCTACCCAGGCCTAACGTCAGACACCGTGGCCTGGCGCCACTTCAACGGTCACGACCGTCAATGCCTGGACCGTGCAGCCAAGGAGAACAATCCCGCCATGCTCATCCCCTGGAAATTCTTCAAGGAAGTGGAGGGCTATGGCGAGCTCTATGGCGGTTATTATTCACAGGATGAGATTCGCGACGTAGTGGCTTACGCGGCTGTGCGCGGCATCGATATCATTCCCGAGATAGACATGCCTGGCCACAACGGAGCAGCATGCTACTGCTACCGCTGGCTCAGCTGTACTCAGAACGGCGTGGAGCCTCTCTGTCTTGGGCGGCAGTCTACGATTGAATTTGCCGAGAAAGTGTACGATGAGGTGTTCAGCCTCTTCCCTTATGAATATGTGAGCATAGGCGGCGACGAAGTTAACCGCCGCAGATGGTCGGAATGTGAAGAATGTCAGCGACGCATTCGGGAAGAAGGTCTGAAGGACGTGAGCGAACTGCAGGCTTGGTTCACCAAACGCATGGAACGGTACTTCAACGCCCACGGCCGTCGCATCCTCGGTTGGGATGAGATTCTTGAGGGAGGACTCTCCAAAACGGCCACAGTACATTGGTGGCGCGGCGACCATCCCGACGTAACACAGCGTTCAACAACCATGGGCAACGAAGTGGTGCTTTGTCCATTCACGTTCCTTTATTTCGACTATGCTCAGGACGATGCCACTCTGCGTAAGATATACGACGGCGACATAGTGCCCGTCGACCTCACGCCCCAGCAGCTTCGCCTCATCAAAGGTATGCAGGCCAATATTTGGTGCGAGCGTATTCCTACCGAGGCTCGTATGCAATGGATGGTGTATCCCCGTGCCCTGGCGCTGGCCGAGAAGGCTTGGACACCGCGTCCGCAGCAGCATTGGAACGATTTCCTGACGCGTCTCCAAAGTCATCTGGAGCGCCTCGAAGCAATGGGTATCCAATATCGTCCGTTGCACACCAAGAGACCGTAGCTGCTCATATCTTTATCACAGGTTACGTTTCACACGTTTTTTAGAGGGGCAATAGTAAAAGCTTTTGCCCCTTTATTGTGCTTTGTGCCTAATTGAAAAATATGTATTTTTGTAATAAGCACAACATGTCTCTTTTTTCTTAATGAAAGTCGTGGAGTAAAAAAAATGATGTACGATGGAAATAATCTGAGAAAAAGCGCTTGCGTTATTAAAGAAATGTATACCTTTGCACCCGAAACAAGGCAATCGTGGGCCCGAGTGTCCTCGATGCAAGGGAATCCGGTGAGAATCCGGGGCTGTTCCTGCAGCTGTAATCCCCCATAGAAAGCGCCTGTCCATATAACGCCACTGGCTGCAAGCTGGGAAGGTAGGACAGGCGGGGGAAAGCCAGAAGACCTGCCGAAGTTTCGTTCATTTAAGCGGCGTCCAGGAATAGGCGCGAGCGAGTTCGATGAAACATCTGTTTACTGCAGCGGCGGCATTCGTGTGCCTCGCTATCCCTTCCACAGCACAGGACTCTCTACATACGAACCGTATGGAAGAAGTAGTCGTTACCGGTACTGGCACTCAGCACCGGCTGAAGGACGTGCCCGTGCAGACGGAGGTCATCACGCGCCGCGAACTGGAGCAGTACGGGGGGCGCAGCATCGAGGATATCCTCGCCGGGCTGACCGCCAGCTTCGCTTTCAACGAGGACGATATGGGCAGCCAGATGCAGATGAACGGCCTTGGCAACGCCTATATACTTATATTAATAGACGGCAAACGGCTGCACGGCGACAATGGCGGGCAGAACGACTTGGGGCTCATCGACCCTGCCCGTATCGAGCGTATCGAGATTGTCAAAGGTGCGGCGTCGGCGCTCTACGGCTCGGATGCCATAGCGGGCGTGGTGAACATCATCACCCGCAAGTACGACCGCGACGGCCTGCTCATCGAGAACACCACGCGCGGCGGCAGCTACAATGACTGGCGTCAGCACAATAGCGTAGGCTTTGCTATCGGCAAGGTGTCGTCGCTCACCAATTTCCAGTTGCAGCACAGCGACGGCTGGCAGAACACGTCGCACGAAGACCCCCGTCAGACCGAATTTCCCATCTACGACTCGCGCAACATGACCGTGAACCGCCACACCAACTGGCAGGTGGCGGAGCGGCTGACATACTCCCCAACCCCCAACCTCGATTTCTACGCCGAGGGCAGCATCTATCGCAAGCGCATCTACCGTCCGTCGGGCAAATACGCCGCCGTGGACGTGAAGACCTACGACCTCGCCTATCGCAACGCCTCGGCAGCGGTGGGCGGCAAATGGACCATGGACAAGGGTGTGGTGACGCTGGACGTGGACTGGAACCGCCATGCCTACGAATACGTGTTTACGGACACGACGCTCGTTGACGGCTACGACCCCTACGGCCACTTCACACACTACTTCCCTTATTTCCCCGAACAACGCAACCTGCAGAGCGACCAGCGGCGCACGATGGCTCACCTGAAAGGCGTCTTCGAACTGCCCGCCAACAACCGTCTGAGCGCCGGCGTGGAGATGCGCTTCGACTGGCTGCACGCTCCGATGCGCGTGGATCATGGCGGCACGGTGACCGATAACACCGAAGCGCTCTATGCGCAGGACGAGTACAGCCCCTTGCGATGGCTGCAGCTGACGGGCGGCCTGCGCCTCGACCGCAACCAGCAGTTCGGCTTGCACCTGACACCGAAGCTGTCGGCCATGGTCTCGCCCACGGACTGGCTGCGCCTGCGAGCCGCCTGGTCACAGGGCTTCAAGACGCCGACGCCCAAGGAAAAGCACTACCGCTACGTCCGCGAGATGAACGGCACATACCTCTATCTTGGCAATGCCGACCTGCGCCCGCAAACCAGCAACTACGGCTCGGTGAGCGCCGAGGTCAACGTGGGTGGCTTGTCGATGAGCGTCACGGGTTATATTAATAAGGTAGAGGATATGATCAATCTCGTGACCATACCCAACTACCGTGCCCCCGAGGAGTATCAGACGCAATACGAGCTGCATAAGACGCGGCAGTATCAGAACCTCGAGGATGCCCGTACCGTAGGCGTGGACTTCAACGTGCGCTATGCCGTGAAGGAATTTGCCGTGGGCGGCTCCTATAGCTACCTCGACACCGATGCCCACCAGTACGATAGCGACCACGAGCGCATGACGGAGGTCGTCATCGACGGCATGGCGCATCACAAAGCCAACTGGTTCGGGACATGGAACCACCGCTTCCGCCGCCCGTATCGTCTCGGCCTTGGTATCTACGGCCGTGCCTCGTCAAAGCGTTATTACCAGCTCAACGGCAACGGCAAAGCCTACCACATTTGGCGCCTGACCACAACGCACGACCTCCTGTGCCGTGCTATTCAGTCGCGCGGTCTCACCCTCCGCTTGGAGGCTGGCGTGGACAACCTCTTCAACTACATCGATCGCACGCCCCATGGCCTGCACCTCGGCACCACCACGCCCGGCACCACCGTATATGCCTCCGTGACCCTTCGCTTCAATCAAGGAAAATATAAGTTCCAATCATTTATAACCAATTCAAAACAAAGTTACAATGAAGAAGATTAAGTTCTTTATGATGGCTCTCGCAGCTATCGCCCTGTCGGCAGGCTTCGTCGCTTGCGACAATGATGATGATGAAACAGGCAACTGGCAGAAATACCAGAATGCTGTGACCAAGAACATCAAGGCCAACAAGAAACAGAGCAAGGCTATCCTGCTCGTGGCCTTCGGTTCCACTTGGCAGCAGGCTTACGATGCCTTCGACGGCACCGTCACGGCCTACAAGCAGAAGTTCCCCGGCTACGACGTATTCCTCTCTTTCTCGTCAGCCATCTGCATCAACCGTGCAGCTGCCGGCGAGAACGTTGACCCCCGCAACTTCTATGCTCCTAACTTCTGGCTCAATGCCTTCGCAGCCGAGGGTGTGCGCTACAGCGAGATCGTCGTGCAGAGCCTCCAGGTGATTCCCGGCGAGGAATATACACGCGTGATCAACTATATCAAGGACTTCGCTAACAACGCCAACGGCGACCTCGACGACGAGTACCTCTCGAAGGTTGTTGTGAAGCTCGGTGTGCCCCTCCTCCAGGACAAGGACAAGGACGTGCCCGAAGTGGCCAAACAGCTCAATGCCCTCTACAAGGACAAGGCAGCTCAGGGCGTAGTGGCCTTCATGGGCCATGGCAACCCCGACAGCTACGACACCTACAAGGCTAACGTGCGCTACACCGAACTCGAAGAGGCGCTGCAGACCTATAGCAAGAACTACTTCGTCGGTACCGTAGATATGATGGAGAACTTCAAGACAAACGTCCTCGAGCGTATGCAGGCTGCCGGCATCACCAGCGGTAAGGTGTTCTGTCACCCGCTGATGTCTATTGACGGTGACCATGGTCACAACGACATGGCTGGCGATGACGACGCTTGGGACAACGGCTTCGAAGCCAACGAAGAAGGTGAGGTGGAGGACACCTCATGGAAGATGTTCTTCCACCACATGGGCTACGAGTGCAACAACTCCACCATGATTGAGAAGGGCTTACTCGAACTGCCCACTATCCGCAACGTGTGGATGCAGCATACGCAGGACGCCATCAACGGCGAACCGCTCGACTACTACCACTCCAAGAATCCTGAGGAGTAAACAAGATCCATGAATCACACCATAAATACTATCTGCTTATTGACGGTGCTCCTCGCGATGGGGAGCACCGCCTTTGCGCAAAGCACCGAGCGCTCTTCCCGTTCGGATTCCCTTTCAACGTCACACGATCTCAACCCCGTTGTCATCACAGGCACAGGCACTTACCACCGCGCCGACAACTCGCCCGTTGCCGTAAAAGTCATCACCGCTAAAGAGTTGAAGGACGCACAGGTGACGACCCTTCAGGATGCCCTGACCAAACTGACCACCACCATCACCACCCACACCAACGGCATGGGAACCTTCGTCAACTTCAACGGCGTGAGCGACGACTATATCGTCATCCTCGAGAATGGCAAACGCGTAAGCGGCGATGACCGTTGGAGCCGTATTAACATGAACAATGTGCGACGCATAGAGGTCTATAGCGGTGCGGCCTCGGCACTCTATGGCAGCGATGCCATAGCCGGCGTCATCAATATCATCACCGACGATGGCCGCGAGCCCGTCTCAGCCTCTTCGTTCACCAAACTGATGAACCACGGCCGCTTTGACGAGGAAGTCAACGTGGACGTCAATGCCGGCAAGCTGACGTCGCAGACGTCCTACGCCCATCATCAGGCTGACAACTGGCAGGTGAACCATTACCAGGCCTTCGACGAGGACGGCACAGAGGTGCTGAAGCTCACAGGGCGCCCCATGTCCACCGGCTTCCACGGCAACAATATCAGCGAGCGCCTCGAATGGAAGTTCGACAGCCGCTGGTCCGCCTACATCCGCGGTTCCTACTACGACAACCTCACCGACCGCCCCCAAACCGCCTCCTACTTTACCCAAAAAAAATCTAAGGCCACCGTGCCCGACGGTTCCCCGTCGGGTTCCACCTACACCTACACCCCCAAGGCCGCCTATACCTACGACCTCCATCACACCTCCTACACTTACGGCGGCGGCGCCCGCTGGACGCCCAATGCCCGCATCCACGTTTACCTCGACGTCTTCAGCGACAATTTCTCCTCGAAATACGACTATTGGCAGACTGCCGACAAAGAAGCCTACGACGAGACGCGCAAGCGCACCCACTACGTCAACGAGACGCTCCGCGGCATCTTCCGTCTTGCCGATTGGAACAAACTCTCAGCTGGAGCTGAATTTGTACAGGAGAGCCTCAGCAGCCAGAGCGACAACATCGATTTCGAGACCACCAACACCTACAATCTCTTCGCACAGGATGAGCTGAACATCGTGAAAGGCCTGGATGCCGTCGTCGGCCTGCGCTATACGCAGAATGACCATTTCGGCGCTGCCTTCACCCCCAACGCCGGTCTCTTCTATCATATCGGCGGCTTCCGTCTGCGTGCCAGCTATGCAGGCGGCTATCGCACGCCCACGCTCTCGCAGCTCTATGCCACCGACCAAGCTAAGACTGCCGCACGCTATACGCTCTACAACAAGGACTTGAAACCCGAGAAGAATCATTTCTTCAACCTCAATGCCGAGTACAGCAACCGATGGATGAGCATCAGCGTCACAGGCTTTATGAATAAGATTCGCGATATGATCAACTATCGCACGATGACCGACGACGAGATTGCCGCCGACGCTAATCTCAGCGCCCAGCAGGCCGACGGCTGGTCCACCATTCGTCAACGCGACAATATCGACCGTGCCACGCTCCGCGGCATCAGCGCCTCGGTCAAGTTCCTCCTGCCTGCCGGCTTCACCATTGGCGGCGGTTATACCTTCACCGATTCCGAGGCTGAGACGCAGACCCTTGACAAGAAAGCCCAGCAGTACGTCATCACCACATCGCCCGTGGACAAGAGTGTCAAGCACGTTGGCAACGTCCTCGCTTCGTGGGATCACACCTGGGGCGACTATCATTTGAACGTGTCCCTCAACGGTCACCTGCAAGGTGAGCGCTACAGCAGCACCTACGGTTATGCCGACGGCTTCAGCCAATGGGACCTGACCACGCGCCACACTATCGTTCTCAATCATTTCACGCTGGAGCCTGGCCTCGGCATCGAGAACCTCTTCAACCAGCGCGACAATTCGTATTGGAACTCCAATTTCTCTACAATTAATCCCGGACGCTCATTTATTGTGAGTCTGAGGATGAAGTATTAAAAAGTATTGTTATCTTTGTGCCCGAAAACCAAAGGTTATGAGGAAGATTATTGTTGCGGGCCTCGGCCCTGGCAACCCCGAAGATATGACACCTGCCGTGCTTGACGCTGTCCGTCAGGCAGATGTCATCGTTGGCTACAAGTATTATTTCCGATTCATTGAGCCGTACTTGCGCGAGGGCTGCGAATGCGTCGATACAGGCATGAAGCACGAGCGTGAACGTGCCGAACAGGCTTTCACCCTGGCCGAAGAGGGCAAAACCGTTGTCGTCATCTCCTCCGGCGATGCCGGCATCTACGGCATGGCGCCGCTCATCTACGAAATGTGCCGCGAGCGTTCCCTCGGTTCTTCACCTTTGGAGATTGCCGTCATCCCCGGCATCAGCGCCTTCCAGAAGGCGGCCTCGTTGCTCGGCGCTCCCATCGGCCACGACCTCTGCATCATTTCGCTTTCTGACCTGATGACCCCTTGGGCGCTCATCGAGAAACGCATCCGAGCCGCTGCTGTCGGCGATTTCGTCACGGCGGTCTATAATCCTAAGTCGCATGGTCGCTATTGGCAGCTCTATCGTCTGCGTGAGCTCTTCCTTGTGGAAGGACGCAGCGAGAGTACGCCCGTAGGCATCGTGCGCCAGGCAGGACGTTCCGAACAGGAAGTCACGCTCACCACCCTCGGTGCGCTCGATCCCGAACAAGTCGATATGTTCTGTGTCCTCATCATCGGTAACTCGCAGAGTTATGAATGGCAAGGCAAGTTCATCACGCCGAGGGGGTACTATAGAAGCGTACCCGGGGGTGGGTCTTCTATTGGCCAGTCCATCATGAACGAATCCTTCCGCACCATCCTCTCCGAGATGAAGAATCCAGAGGTGCCGAATTGGCGCTTGTGGCCTTTGCTCCATGCCATACACACGACCGTCGATTTCGGCATGGAAAAGATCCTTTGGATGGACGAGCGTGCCACGGAACTCATCTATAACAAGATAGCCGACGGCAGTCTACGCCACATCGTCACCGATGTGACCATGGCGGCCAGCGGAATACGCAAGGGAGCATTGGAAAGGCTTGGCATCGAAGTTCATTGTTATATCAACGACCAACGAAGTAAACAGATGGCCGATGAGCGCAACATCACCCGTAGCCAGGCTGCTATGCAACTGGCCGCAGAGGAGCATCCCGACGCGCTCTATGTGGTAGGTAATGCCCCGACAGCCCTCTTCGAGATTTGCGACCTCGTGCGTAAGGGCAAGTTGCATCCAGCAGGCATCATTGCTGCGCCTGTAGGTTTCGTTCATGTCTGCGAGAGCAAGCACGCCGTCAAGACGTTGACGCAGATTCCAAAGATTATCGTTGAGGGGCGCAAGGGAGGCTCCAATATCGCTGCTACTCTCGTCAACGCCATACTCACCTACGACGATGCCGAACTACTTAAACCCGGGCGCGACCTGTGATTTAGAACATTGAACTATTGAATTATGTTGCGTTTCATCGTCATAGGCATCACCGATCATCCTCATCCTTGGTTTCCGCCTGAGGTGATGGAGATTATTTGCTCCGGCAAGGTCTTCTCCGGCGGCAAACGCCATCATGAGATTATAGCTCCCTTGCTGCCCGAGGACGCGGAGTGGATAGATATCATCGTGCCGTTGGGAAGCGTCTTCGAGAGGTATAAGACTCACTCTCTTCCTTGCCCAGAGGAAGGCCTTCCCATCATTGTCTTTGCCTCCGGCGATCCCCTCTTCTTCGGCTTTGCCGTGACCTTACAGCGCGAGTTCCCGGATGCAGACATTCGTGTCTTCCCCTCGTTCAACTCCCTTCAGATGCTCGCCCATCGTCTCCTGCTTCCATACCATGACATGCGTATTGTCTCGCTCACCGGTCGCCCGTGGCAGGAGTTCGACCGTGCCCTCATCGAACGCATTTCCAAGATAGGCATCCTCACGGACAAGGAGCATACCCCTGCCGCCATCGCCCTGCGCATGCTCGAATACGGCTATGACAACTACATCATTCACGTCGGCGAGCATCTTGGCAATCCCGACAAAGAACGCGTCACCACCATCACACTCGAGCAAGCCTCCTCTCAATCTTTCGCGATGCCGAATTGCTTAATCCTTGAAGGTAATCGCTCCCTCCCTAAAACGGAGGGCGGGGGGAGGGTTCGCTCTGCATTCGGCCTCCCCGACAACTCCTTTGCGCTCCTCGATGGTCGCAAGAAGATGATCACGAAGATGCAGATTCGGTTGCTCACGCTACAGGCCCTCGACCTCCCTCGCCGCCATGTCTTCTGGGATATCGGAGCCTGCACAGGTAGCGTCAGCATCGAGGCACGCCTCCTCTTTCCTCACCTCCACATCGAAGCCTTCGAGATACGTCCTGAGTGCGAAGCCATCATCCGCGAGAACTGCCGTCGCCACGGCGCTCCAGGCATAGAGGTACATATCGGGGACTTCTTGGAGGCCCCAGATGGGTATCCTTCTCCCGATGCTGTCTTCATCGGCGGCCACGGCGGTCGTCTCAAGGAAATCATGGAGAAGGTACTGACGGTTTTAGCCCCAGACGGTGTCATCGTGATGAATAGCGTCGTGGCTCCCAAGGTCACCACCGACAGCCATCGCCTGTGGGATGAGGCTTGCGATGCGTTAGGGCTCCATCAAGATCCGCCCATAAGAATACAACTCAATGACAATCACCCCATAACGATACTACGATGCCGAAGATAGCTATCATACAAATCAGCCAAGCCGGCAGCACGGCAGCCTCCATGCTGATTAACCAGTTGGGTGCCCATAAGCTCCAGCGCGAAGACGTCCACAACCATTGGCACGACTTCGATGCCTTCGTCTTCATCGGCGCCATGGGCATCTGCGTCCGCACCATAGCCCCGCTTATCGAGGACAAACACACCGATCCTGCCGTCCTCTGTGTTGACTCTTTGTGTCAACATGTCATCCCCGTGCTTTCCGGCCACGTTGGCGGTGCCAACGCCCTCGCTGAGGTCCTTGCAGATTTACTCGGTGCCAAGGCTGTCATCACCACCCAGAGCGACCTCGCAGGACTTTGGGCGCTTGATACTCTCTATGAGAACTATGATTGGCACATGAGTTATGTGGGCGACCTCAATACGGCGATAAGTAAGTTCGTCAATCGGGAGCCTGTGGCTCTTCTGCTTGATATTCGCGACGAGGGCACCGATTATCTCGAACGCACTTGTCCCCAACATGTGACTATAGTTCATTCTGTTGATGAAATTATGGAGGGAAACTACACTTTAGCCATTATAGTGTCTCCTTTCATCTACTCTTTACCATCTGATTTATTGGTCGTTCAGTATACCCCACAAGTGTTGGATTTGGGCATCGGACTTGCTCATCAAGCACCCGTCGATGCTTATGAGGATATCCAACAACTGCTCGCTGAACACGATGTTTATCTCTGGTCTGAATGTATCCGCGATATCTGTACCATTGATATCAAAGCAGAGGAACCTGTTATCCAGAGGTTCCAAGAAGAGCGATACGGGCTTGAACTTAAACTCTATACTGCCGATGAATTGGCCGCGGTAGATGTCCCCACGCCCAGCGAAACTGTAGAGAAACATGTGGGTACGCCCAGCGTCTGTGAAGCAGCTGCCATGTTGGCTTCCAATCATGGGAAACTGCTATTGCCGAAGGTGAAGGGAAAGGACTTCACACTTGCCGTAGCCATTGACCATAAGTATTTGCGGGAGGGCCACATCGAGATTGTGGGTGCCGGTCCGGGTGATCCTGACCTCGTTTCCGTGCGAGGTCGCAAGATGTTGGAACGGGCAGACCTGATTCTCTATGCTGGCAGCCTTGTACCTAAAGCCCTGACGGAATGTCATAAGCCGGGCGCTGTGGTGCGTTCGTCGGCCGACATGAATCTTGAGGAACAATGTGAACTGATGAAGCAGTTCTACGACCAGGGTAAGTACATCGTTCGTCTGCATACGGGCGACCCCTGTATCTTCGGAGCCATTCAGGAACAGATGGCGTTCTTCGATGCTCATGGTATGCATTATCACATCACGCCTGGTATCTCCTCGTTCCTCGCCGCCGCTGCCGAACTGCGCTCTCAGTTCACCATCCCCGAACGCACGCAGACCATCATTCTCACTCGTGGCGAAGGCTGGACACCGATGCCCGAACGCGAGCAGCTCCACCTCCTCGCCCGCTCGCAGTCCACAATGTGTATCTTCCTCAGCGCAGCCATCGTCGATGATGTGCAGCGCGAACTTCTCATGGAGTACCCCGAGGACACACCCGTGGCGGCCTGCTACCACCTCACCTGGCCCGACCAGCACATCTATCGAGGTGTGTTGAAAGACCTCGCCAAGATTGTCCACGACAACCACCTCACCCTCACAACCATGCTCGTCGTGGGTGAAGCCATCGACAACCGCCAAGGCCTCTCGGAGTTGTATAACAAAAACTTCACACATCTATTCAGAAAAGGTAAAGCATGAAACGTACCGCTTCATTCCTCTTCCTCATCCTCTTGATCCTCTCCCTCTTCATCCTCAATCTCCTGTTGGGCACGGTGAAGATTCCTGTGGGTGAAGTCATTGGAATCCTTTTCTCCCCGCCCACAGCAGGAGGGGACGGAGCCTATATTTTTCACAATATCATCTGGAGTTCCCGCGTGCCTCAGGCGCTGACGGCGTTGATGGCAGGTGCAGGTTTGGCCGTCAGCGGTTTGCAGATGCAGACTGTGTTCCGCAATCCCTTGGCCGGTCCTTCTGTGCTCGGTATCTCCAATGGCGCATCCTTAGGTGTGGCATTGGTTGTGCTGATGTCGGGTTCGCTGGGCGGCGTTGCCTTGAGCCGTTTGGGTTATCTTGGCGATGTGGCGATGTCTTTAGCGGCCATCGTGGGCGCCTTGGCCGTGATGACGCTTATCGTGTGGGTGGCCCGGCGTGTAGAGTCTGGTGTTACGCTGTTAATCATCGGTGTGATGATCGGTTATTTGGCCAACGCTATCATCGGTGTATTGAAATTCTTCTCCAACGAGGAGGACATCAAGGCTTATGTCGTCTGGGGTCTGGGCTCTTTTGCCCGTGTATCCGGCGATCAGATGGTGCTCTTCGTGGTATTGATGGCCTTCCTCCTGCCGCTGAGTATGCTGCTCGTGAAGACCATGAACCTGCTGATGCTGGGCGATGCCTATGCCCGAAACCTCGGCCTCAACATACAGCGCGCTCGCACGTTGGTTATCCTATCCTCGGGCGTCCTCGTGGCCATCATCACCGCCTACTGCGGTCCTATCATGTTCATCGGCTTAGCTGTGCCTCATCTGGCTCGCGCCCTGTTCCGCACCAGCGACCATCGCATCCTCATGCCAGCCACGCTCCTTTGTGGTGCAGCCCTCGCCCTGCTCTGCAACCTCATTGCCCGCATGCCCGGCTTCGAGGGAGCCCTGCCGGTCAATAGTGTCACAGCCCTCGTGGGTGCTCCCGTGATAGCGGCGGTGCTGTTTAGGAGGAAAGAGTAGGGAGAATACCCTCCTCTTGAAGACCCACCCCCCAGCCCCTCCCTAGGGAGGGGAGTAGATACCTACAAGAAAAGATAACTGTTTCATTATGAATATAAAATCGTTATTTCTTAGCTTTATTGCAATTCCTCTTTTGCTTGCCTGTGGCAACAACAATCGTTCCTCGAGTCAATCGGATTCTACTCCCCTCCCAACAAGGGAGGGGCTGGGGGGTGGGTCTTCAAGTAGTGGGTCTTCCCTTACCCTTTCCTACGCCAAAGGCTTCACCGTTCGTACCCTTGACAACGGTATCCGCCTCGTTGACATCGCCGACCCGCAGAAAGATGAGGATAAGATGCCTGTGAGCTATCATTTCGCATTGGTGCCAAAAAAGACCCACCCCCAACCCTTACCGTCGGGGAGGGGAGAGGCTGTGCCTGCTTCTTATACCATTGTCCCCGTTCCCGTGGACCGCACCATTGTGATGACGATGTTACAGCTCTCGAATTTCACGACCTTAGATGCCCTCGATGTGGTGAAAGGTATCACGGGTACGAAGAACCTTTTTAACAAAGAGGTACGAGAGCGCGTAGAGGATGGACGAATCGTTAAAATAGGCATGGAGGGTAATTTCGATACGGAGCTCATCCTTGCTGCCAACCCCGAGGTCATCTTTATATCCCCCTTCAAACGCGGCGGTTACGATGTCATCAAGGAGACCGGCATCACCCTTATCCCTCACCTCGGTTACAAGGAGCTCCATCCGCTTGGTCAGGCCGAATGGATAAAGTTCGTAGGTCTCTTCCTCGGCAAGGAAGCTGAGGCCGACAGTATCTTTTCGGGCATAGAGGAAAGGTATAATACCCTAAAACAGAAAGCTGACGCAAAGGATGCAAGCGGAAAAGGAAGTCTCTCCTCACAGGGAAATTCAGGAGGGTCTCCCAAGGTCTTCTCCGGCGAAATGCACGGAGGCAACTGGTATGCTGTAGGCGGGAAGAGCACCCTTGCACAGCTTTTCCGCGATGCAGGCGCAGAGTATGTCATCAATGACGACAACACGGGCGGCGTGAATATCGAGTTTGAGCAGCTTTACGCCATGGCCGCAGATGCTGACTACTGGCGCATTCTCAATAGTTTTCCCGGCGAATTCTCATACGAAGCCTTGAAGGCAAGCGAGCCGCGCAACGAGCTCTTCCGTGCCTTCCGCGAGAAGAAGGTCATCTATTGCAACATGAAGCAGACGCCTTACTACGAGCTTGCTCCCGTGGCTCCCGACCTCATCCTCGCCGACTTCATCGCCATCTTCCATCCCGAACTTATGCCCAAGGATTATCAACCTACGTTTTATCGCTTGCTTAAATGATTATCATCTTCGGAGGAACGACAGAAGGCCGTAGAGCCGTGGATGTGTTGGAACAGGCCGGCAAGCCTTATTTCTACAGCACACGCAGCGGTGAGCAGGAAGTGCCATTAGTGCACGGCCAGCGTCTTGCGGGGGCTATGGATGAGGAGGCAATGGTGGCCTTCTGCCGCGACCATGGCATACGTCTGATTGTGGATGCCGCACATCCTTTTGCCAAGGAATTGCACCACAACCTCTGTCGTGTGGCCGAAGAGCTGGCCATTCCGCTCGTGCGTTTCGAACGCATCTTTCCTCCTCGCGAAGCTGATATCACGTGGATAGATGATTACTCTCAAGTGCCGACGGATATCCACACCCTCCTTGCTACCACCGGGGTGCAGAGCATCAGCAAGCTGAAGTATTTGGAGGCTGAAGGCATAAAGGTGTTTTATCGTATTCTCCATCGTGAGAGTTCCATCGCATTGGCTAAAGCACAAGGGGCAGACGAAAGCCAGCTGTGTTACTACGAAGACGACAACACTATCGATATTGATGCCGATGCCATCCTGCTCAAGGAGAGCGGTGAGAGCGGTGGATTCAGCGAAAAGGTTAAAGCGGCGAGAGCGAAAGGCATGAGAATCATTGTGCTGAAACGACCAGAATTAGGTATGAAGAACTGCGTCAACGGCCCTCATGGCTTACGGCGAATGATAGAACAACTGCTGCCCGATTTCTTCCCTTTGAAGAGCGGTCTGACAACGGGCACATGTGCTACCGCTGCCGTGAAAGCGGCTCTGCTGTCGCTGCAAGGCGAAGAGGAGGAGGCTGTATGGGTACAATTGCCCGACGGCGAGAGCGTACTCGTGGACATCGAGAGCGTTGGGTTTGGGGAAGCCACTGTGGTCAAGGATTTTAGCGATGACCCAGATGTGACGCGCGGGTGCAGGATAAAAGCTATGGTAAAGACTCGTTTACAGTCTTCTGGGGATAAGTCCGGCAAAGAAGTGGAGTCCTCTATCCGATTTCTCCAAGGCGAGGGTGTGGGACGCGTGACATTGCCAGGCTTAGGCATCCCTGTGGGTGAGCCCGCCATCAATCCTGTGCCACGACAGATGATTGAGAGTGAGGTGCGAGCGTTGACAGATGCAGCCGTTGATATAACCATCTCGGTGGAAGGTGGACGTGAGTTGGCCAAACGAACATTCAACGAGCGCGTGGGCGTGGTCGACGGCATCAGCATAATCGGCACATCAGGTATCGTGCATCCGCTAAGTAACGAAGCTTTCATCCAAAGCATAAGCCGCGAGATGGAAGTGGCGCGCGCCATGGGCTTCAAGACCATCGGCCTGGCTTCAGGAAAGCGAGGCGAGGAGGCTCTTGTGGCAAGTGAGCCAGAGCTGCGTGTGATTCATTATGGCAATTTTATTGGTGCTGCCCTTCAACGAGCTTATGAGCTTGGATTCAGCCGTGTCGTGCTCGGCATCATGATAGGCAAAGCCGTGAAGCTGGCTGAAGGACACATGGATACGCATTCTCATAAAGTGCTCATGAACAAGACCTTCCTCGCGGAGGTGGCTGCACAAGCAGGAGTGAAAGATGCTGCAAAGATTCTCGACGGCGTTAGTATGGCACGCGAACTATGGGCACTCATGCCTCCCGCTTTCTTCAAACGGCTCCAAGACCTTTGCTACGAGCATTGCCGCAAGGTGTTTCCTAAAGGGGAGTTGGAGATAACATTGAAAAGTGAAAGAGTGAAAAGTGAAAAATAAAAGTTACTTGAAACTTGAAACTAAAGATATGTCAAGATATAATCTGTTAATCGGTGCCACTTCATCGGGCTGTGGTAAGACCACATTCACGATGGGCTTGCTGATGGCCTTGCGAGAACGGGGTTTGAAGGTGCAGCCCTTCAAGTGCGGTCCCGATTATATCGATACGAAATTCCATGAACGCGTATGTGGTCGTCCGAGCATCAACCTCGACACGTTTATGGCTACGCCAGAACATGTGCATGAGTTGTTTCTCCGTTATGGCTACGATGCCGATATTTGTGTGGTGGAAGGAATGATGGGGCTGTTCGACGGCTACGACCGCGACCATGGTTCCTCGGCAGAGATAGCCCGCGTACTGGATATTCCTGTGGTGCTGGTTGTTGATGCTAAATCTGCAGCTTATTCCACGGCAGCCTTGCTTCAGGGATTTGTTCATTTTCGCGAAGACATACGTGTAGCTGGGGTGGTGTTCAACCGAGTAGGCTCTGAACGTCATCGCCAGATGCTCCAACAGGTGTGCGATGATTTGCGGATAACATGTTTTGGCTATCTGCCTAAGACGCAGGCGCTGGAACAGGGCTCGCGCTACTTAGGTTTGGATTTCTCTGAAGAAACGTCTGTAAGCGAATTGATGACTATGGTGGAGGAACATGTAGATATTGAAAAGCTTTTGTCTGTCATTTCCAGACAATCTGTGGGCTCTGTAGCATCTGTAGAATCTATTAATCCTATTGATTCTAATCTCTCCATCCTGGTCGCCCGCAATGCCGAGTCTTTCTCTTTCATGTATCAGGAGAACCTCGACCGCTATCGCAAAATAGCTTTCTTCGACCCTGAAACGGAGGTGCCGCAGTTCGAAGGCATAGACCTGCTCTACTTGCCTGGCGGTTACCCCGAAAAGCATTTGGAAGCATTGGTGAGTAACGAGGCCTGTCGCAAGGCGATTAAGGATTTCGCAGAACGAGGAGGCCGTATTATTGCTGAATGTGGAGGAATGATGTACCTTTGCCAAAGCATCGTGACCGACGAAGGCGAATACCCAATGTGCGGAGTGTTACCTTTTGTTATCACGGCTCGTATGGCCGACCGTAAACTCTCCTTAGGCTATCGTCGCTTTGAGCTTGATGGTCGTGAGTATCGTGGTCATGAGTTCCATTATACCCGTTTTGCCGAAGTGACGCCGTCGTCAGCGACTCAGGTCTTTGATGCCAAGGGCAATGCCGTTGACACACCTGTCTTCAGGTATAAGAATGTCTTAGCCAGTTACACACATTTGTATAACGTTTAATTATAAACCCTAAATTGACTGAACGTAAAATACTTAGTCCCGTAATGCTCGCAGGCACGGGCAGCGACGTTGGTAAAAGCGTCATCGCCACGGCACTCTGCCGTATCTTCCTGCAGGACGGCTACCATCCCGCTCCCTTCAAGGCGCAGAACATGGCGCTGAACTCATACGCCACACCTGAAGGCTTGGAGATAGGACGCGCACAGGCGGTGCAGGCCGAGGCAGCCGGCATCCCTTGCCACACGGATATGAATCCGCTCCTTCTGAAACCCAACTCGGATCATACCAGTCAAGTGGTGCTGCACGGCAAGCCCATAGGCAACAAGGATGCGTATGATTTCTGGAGAAAACCCACCACCGACCCCTCCCGTCAGGGTGGGGGAACCTACGGCTTGAATGAGAGCCCCGATTTCCGTGCCGAGGTGTGTGCTGCCTTTGACAGGCTGGCTGTAAAGTACAACCCTATCGTCATGGAAGGCGCAGGGAGCATCTCCGAGCTTAACCTGCGCGACCACGACCTTGTGAATATGCCTATGGCACGTCATGCCAACGCCAAGGTCATCCTCGTGGCCGACATCGACCGCGGGGGTGTCTTCGCCTCGGCCTATGGTAGTATTATGTTGCAGAAGCCAGAGGATCAGCAGCACATCAAGGGCATCATCATCAATAAGTTCCGTGGCGACCTTCGTCTGTTCGACGATGGCCGCCGCTTGCTCGAGGATATCTGCGGTGTGCCCGTACTCGGCGTAGTACCTTATTATAAAGACATTTATATCGACGAAGAGGATTCCGTGGCGTTGGAAAGAAAAAAGACGTCAAGAGGGCAGGGCGGGACTGTAGATATAGCCGTCGTGCTCCTTCGTCATATCAGCAATTTCACGGATTTCAACACGCTGGAGCGTGACTCGCGCGCGAACCTCTTTTATGCCAACAACGTTGCCGACATAGAGAAAGCTGATATCATTATCCTGCCTGGAACTAAGAGTACTATGGATGACCTCCTGGAACTGCGTCGCAATGGCTGTGCACAAGCCATCCAACGTGCTCATCGCGACGGCAAGATGGTGGTAGGAATCTGCGGGGGCTACCAGATGTTGGGGCAGACCATCGATGACCCCGATGGCATCGAAGGCTCCGTGGCTTCGCTGCCTGGACTCGGGCTGCTGCCCATCCACACCGTCATGGCTCATGAGAAGACCACACGACAAGTGGCCTTTCAGTTCAACGGTCAGGAGTGCCAGGGCTATGAGATTCATCAAGGAGTCTGCGACACCGATGAGGCCATCCTCGAAACCGATCACTGTATCGGCACCTATATCCACGGCTTTCTCGACAACGTACCCGTCATAGAGCACTTGCTTGGGAAGTGCAAAGTTGGGAGTTCTGCAATCAAAGTTGAAAGTTACGCAGAGTTTAAGGAAGAACAGTACAATCGTTTGGCCGCTCACGTGCGTCGATACGTTGATATTCCGCGCCTTTACGAAATACTTTCTTCGGATTAGAACATCGAAGCCCTACAATCTTTTAATCGTTAATCAGTAAGAAACAATATGATAGAAGGACACGGCGATGATGCCTACCGTTATTCGCAGATTATCAGCGATTTCTCGTCGAATATCTGTGCTCATTCCACCCACGAGGCCTTGATGGCTCATTTGGCGGAGCGACCAGCCTTGCTCGACCATTATCCCGAGCCGGAAGCGTGGTCGTTGGAACGTCGGATAGCCGAGCGCCTTGGCGTAGATCCACGAAATGTTATCGTTACCAGCGGGGCTACAGAGGCTATTTACCTGATAGCGGAAAGTGTGTGCAAACGGTTGCCGAAAGCCATTGTTCTGGAACCTACGTTCAGTGAATATACCGATGCCTGTAATAAGGCCGGCCTAATCGTGCTACAAGCCCTATTTAATTCGCGAATTAGGTTAGGGATACAAGCTTGTAAGCCTGGGTTTGTTGAAAATGCTTCCTTATGGCTCTGCAATCCCAACAATCCAACGGGTGCCGTCATGAGCCGAAAGCAGATAGGTGAACTGCTGAAAGCCTATAAGCTCGTGGTCATAGACCAGTCCTACGAGAAATACACTTCTGTGTCATTGATGACGGCAAAAACAGCTGTGCGCCTCGGCAACGTAGTGCAGATTCATTCCATGACCAAGGACTATGGCGTCCCAGGACTTAGGTTAGGGTATATCGTTACCAGTCTGCGTCTGGCTCGCCAGATTCGTAGTCGTCTGCGGCCGTGGTCTGTATCGTCGTTGGCTATTGAAGCAGGCAAGTATCTGCTCGAGCACGATGAACTCGAATGCCGTCCCGATTTGTCTGAAGCACAGCGACTCCGTCAAAACCTCACTGCTATCGATGGTGTGCAGGTCATGCCTTCGCAGACAAATTTCATGCTCTGCAAATTGGCCGTTGGCACAGCTGCCGCCCTGAAGGATTACCTTGCACGCAAGCATGGAATTCTCATCCGTGACGCCTCTAATTTCCGTGGGCTCACGTCCCGCCATTTTCGTATCGCTGCCCAAACGCCAGCCGAGAACGATGCCCTCGTATCGGCGATCAAGGAGTTTGTGAACAGCTTTCAAATGAAATAGTTATGTACGATATGCCTGATTGGACATTTGTCATAGTGCCTTTGTTTGCCGGCTGGTTGCTCGACCTTTGTTTGGGTGATCCTATGTGGTTGCCTCACCCTGTTGTCGGCTTTGGCAAATGGATAGCTTTTTGGGAGCGCCGCTTGAATCGTGGCGGAAACAGAAAGCTGAAAGGGGCAGTCCTGGCCGTAGTGAGCATCGCCTTGGTCTTCGGCTTGGTATGGCTTGTTTTCCATTATCTGAATCCCTCGTCGCTGAATGACTCTGCGCCTCAAGCCTTTTGGGGTGGGGTAGTGGGCGAGGTGCTGATGGCGATAGTGGTGTTTTACTGTCTCGCAGGCACAACCCTTTTTCGCGAGGTTCGTGATGTGTTCTTTGCTTTGGACCGCAGTTTGGATGAAGGCCGACAGCAGGTGGCTCGCATCGTAGGACGCGACACCAGCCAGCTAACAGCGCAGGAAGTGCGGACGGCAGCTCTCGAGACTTTGGCTGAAAACCTTAGCGACGGTGTCGTAGCGCCCCTCTTCTGGTTCGCTTTGCTTGGCGCGCCAGGCATGCTTGCCTACAAGATGGTCAATACCCTTGACTCTATGATAGGCTATCGCACCGAGCGTTACCGCGATTTCGGCTGTTGGGCTGCCCGTATCGACGATGTTGCCAACTATATCCCTGCCCGCCTGACTGCCCTGCTGATGATTATTTCAAAGGCCCTAATCCCGGTCTCTCGTGAAAGTAGAAACCTTGATAAGCTCGACAGTAGCACGGAATCATCAGGCAATAAGCCCAAGAAAAAGGTTTCTCTCTTGAGATTTGTCCGAAAGTTTGGGCGTTGTCATGCATCGCCCAACAGCGGCTACCCCGAGGCGGCGCTAGCAGGCATCCTAGATTGTAGGTTTGGAGGTCCTCATATCTATTTCGGCGAACTCATTGATAAACCTTATATCGGCACCAACGATCGACCGCTGACCACCGCCGACCTTCGCACCAGCCTCCGCATTTGCTTCCTTGCTGAATATCTCGCCGTGGCAGCCGTTTTTCTCTTTGAACTCCTCAAAACATTATAACCCAAAAGCCATATAGCCTCACAACCACGCTCCAAATACCTATTTTCTATTATACTCATCATGCTTTCTAATGCTCCACTAATCAATTTTAGGTATTGCTAATTACCCGATTTTGGGGATTGTGAGTTGTTGAAATTATTCCTATCTTTGCACCCGAATTATAAAACATATTCAGGTTTATGCAAAGATTGTTTTTTTCATTATTAATTTTGGCTGTGTGTGCGACTGGTCATGCCCAGGAAAACGCCGACAGCACAAAGCTGGCGCGCTTTGCGTCGCGCCTGACCGTGGGAGGTTATGGCGAAGTGGCCTACTCACGTAATTTCTTTAGCGACCACGTAAGTCGATATAGTCAACCCGAGGAGCACCGCAACGATCCAAGCCATGGCCGTTTTGATATTCCTCATGCTGTAATCTATCTTGGGTACGACTTCGGCAAAGGTTGGAGTTTCGGTACTGAGATAGAGTTTGAGCACGGCGGCGCTGGCATAGCCTACGAAAAGGAAGACGAGGAAGGTGGTGAGTGGGAACAGGAGACCGAGCATGGCGGCGAGGTCGCCTTGGAACAGTTCTGGCTGCAGAAGTCCTTTGCTCGTTGGGCTAATATCCGTGCCGGTCACATTATAGTACCAGTAGGCCTTAACAACGCGCATCACGAGCCTCTGAACTTCTTCACCGTCTATCGTCCTGAGGGCGAGAACACGATTCTGCCTTCGACCTGGCACCAGACGGGTCTTTCGTTTTGGGGACGGTACAAAGATTTCCGTTATGAGGCACAGCTCATCGCCGGCCTGAACGCCGATAATTTCACCAATATCGGTTGGATAAACCGTGGTCCTGCTTCGCCGCTGGAATTTGATGTTGCCAACAAGTATGGCACAGCGCTTCGCATTGACAACTACTCGGTGCCTGGACTGCGTATAGGACTGAGCGGTTACTATGGTCATAGTATAGGAAATACTTATCCCAACGACGCTAACGGAGCGGGCGCCACGTATAAGGGGCAGGTAGCCATAGGTGCCTTGGACTTCACTTACAATGCCCACAACTGGATTGTTCGCGGACAGGCTGATTATGGCTATTTGGGTGATGCGGCACAACTGAAATACATGTACAACCGTTTGAGCTCCAAATCACCGTACAAGCACTCCGCTTTCGTCAGCAGTCATGCATATGCTGTAGGCATAGAGGCAGGCTATGATATATTCTCGCAGATTCACAGCTTGCGTCAGCGCAGTCAACGTATGTTCCTTTTCGGACGCTTTGAGACCTACAATCCTTATGCAAGCAATACGAATGGGGTGAGCTATGATTATACCGCCGTGAAACGTATGGCCGTAGGTTTCAACTACCATCCGATACGTCAGATTGTCATAAAGGGAGAATACTCTAAACGTTTCTTGAAAAGCATTTACAACGACGAGCCGTCGGTGAACATCGGCATTGCCTACGAAGGATTCTTTTTGTAGAGACTGATTTAAGGATTAATGGTTCGAGATTAAAAGAGAAAACATACATTTAATAATTAAAGCCAATCAACGATGAAAAAACAGATTTATGCAATGGCAGCCCTCTTGATGGGACTTGCATTCGTTGCCTGCGACAACGACAACGAAGAAAACGAAGAGAACGACAATCAGTTCAATGTGGTTACCACAACTCCTTTGGTTGATCAGGACAGTTATCCACTCAACACCGACGCTGCCAGCTACAGCAACCGTCAGTTCGGGCAGCTTGCCATAGACAACTGCCTGAAACTAAACAGCGAACTGGAAAAAGCTAACTCCACCATTGCCGCTGCAAAGCTTAGCGAAGCACAGGAATCGTACTTGCGCAAGGTGCTTGAGAACGTGGTGGCAAACGTCATCGTACCTACTTATAAGCAACTGGCCGACGATGTGGAGGACTTGGAAAAGACGCTGCACGGCCTCACTGTGAACACTATCACACAGGCTCAGATCGACAAGGCATGTCAGGACTTCAAGGCCGCCCGCAAGAACTGGGAACGCTCGGAAGCCTTCCTTGGCGGCGCAGCCTCCGACTTTGACATTGACCCCACTATCGACTCGTGGCCTCTGAACCGCTCTCTGCTGTTGAACTACTTCAACAATGGCATGAACGATGAAATGTTAGAGGATGCCAGCATTCTCGGCTTCCATGCCTTGGAGTTTATCCTCTTCCGCAACGGTCAGAACCGCAAAGTTGCAGAACTGCAGGGCAATGATACTTATGTTAACTTCGAGAAGATTACCGGTGCACAGGAACTGGCTTACGCTCAGACTATCTGCACTCTGCTCAAGCAGCGATGCTACCAGCTTCAGGTGGCGTGGGAAGGCGAAACGGCCTCCAATGCCAACCGCATGGCTGTGGTCAAAGCCGCCGGCTTGGATTACAGAACGGCCAGCGGCCTGTCCTATGGCGACAATCTGACAAAGGCCGGCATCAGTGGCAGCAAGAGCACTTTCCCGATGCTGAAGGCAGCTATTGCCCAAGTGCTTAGCGACGATGAAGGTTCTTGCCTGGCCATCTGCAACGAAGTAGGCACCGCCAAGATTGCCAACCCGTTCTCTGCAGGTGATATTGCCTATGTCGAGTCGCCCTACAGCTACAACTCCATCACCGACTTCCGCGACAATATCCGTTCGATACGTAATATTTGGCTCGGCTCAACCGACAAGACTGCAAACACCTACAGCTTCCACACCTTCTTTGCCAGCGTGAATGCCGACAAGGTGAACTCGGCTGTCGAGGGTGCTTACGTCAGCGCCATAGAGCGCATCAGCTATATGCCGTCGCCTTTCGTGAAGTACTGCAGCGTGATTTGGGGCAAGGACTTCAACGAACCCGACAATTGGGATTCCATCACAGAATAAAGCCAATGTTCCACTTGGATTTATTTGTTGTGGTATTATTGAAAGAAAGAAATATTTTGTAACAACTAATAGATTATGAACAAGTTATCAAAACCGTTTATCATGAGCCTGTTGGCAGTTGGGCTGTTAACGTCGTGTCTTGACGATGACACTCCGATAGGTCTTGGCGACCTGACGCCTGACGAGGAGGTGTTCGGTAAGGCTACAGGCAATTTCACCGCCGATGAGTGGTTCCCCGGCGGACAGCTCGGCACTACCGATAAGGCCAGCTATTCGGCACCGGCACCTGCCGTGACCAACGTAGCCGGCATGGAAGAGGACTTCACCACCGGCGAGGACTTCTTCGAGCACCTCTATACCTTTGAGCAAGAGCCCCGCAAGGGCCTTGGCCCCGCCTGGGTGCGCAACTCATGTATTGCTTGTCACCCCAGCTACGGCCACGGCAAGCGTCAGACCGAGTATCGCGCCAACCAGATTGGCAACGGCTATCTGCTCGTCATCTATCATCCCGACAACAACGCCTACATCAGCGAGGTGACAGGTATGCCTCAGACACAAGCCATGTCGCCCTTCAAGGCGCCTATCGACGAGACACAGATTAATATAGAGTGGAAAAACGTTACGGCCATGGAGAGCGGCCTGCCGATGCAGTTTGAGGATGGCGAGCGGTACGAGCTCATCTATCCCGAGGTCACCATTCCCCAGTCAGCCTTCAACACTAATCCCAAGCCTACCAACTACGAGGTACGATTGGAATCCACCATCGGCATCTACGGCACAGGCTTGCTCGACGCCCTCACCGACGAGGATATCGAGGCTCAATGGCTGGCCGAGTCGAAATACGTGGAACTCAATCCCGCCATGTGGGATAAGGAAGCCGGCAGATTCAAGCCTTCGGCTTACTATGCAGCGGGCTACAACGATACCGGCAAGCATCACGGCGACCACGGTCCGCTCAAGCGTTTCACTTATGCTATGACGCGCGGCACTCTTCAGGACGGCGCCGGTGCTAATGCCATTTGGAATATTACCAACGTGACGCGTTCCGACCGTCATTGGCTTTACAGCACTCCCGCTTGGGCTAAGGCTCAGAGCGAGGATGCCGAGGTCATTGACTATATCAAACAGCACGGCGCTTCGCCGTGGAGCATCCTGCATCCTTACTATGCCGACGGCACCGAGGAGGGCATAGCCGCTCGCGTCAATGAGATTCTGAGCTGTTCATCGATAGCCAAGAAAGAGACGTTCGACAACTACCTCTTCAACGGCGCGCCGTACAACGGAAAGGAAGAGATGACCGACAAGCAGTACTATCAGTTCATGGTATGGCACCGTGGATTGGCTGTGCCGGCAGCTCGTAACCTCGACGACGCACTTGTACAGCGCGGCAAGGAACTGTTCACGCAGATGGGCTGTGCTCAATGTCATCGTCCGTCGTGGAAGACCGGTAACGACCGTATGTGGGTTGACGCTGCCACCAAGGCCTACGCCCAGAGCGTTGGTAAGGATGCATCGCAGATGCTGCCCCGTTTCCCCAACCAGACCATATGGCCATATACCGATATGGTTCAGCACCGTCTCTTCATGAAAAACGATATCCGCACAGGCTGGTGCCGCACCACGCCGCTGTGGGGCCGTGGCCTCTCGCTGCAGCTCACGGGTGCCGACGACCGTTTGCACGACTGCCGTGCTCGCACGGTGCTCGAAGCCATAATGTGGCATGGCTATTCCAAGGAGTCTGACGCCTACGGATCAACAGAGAAATTCTATCGTTTGAAGAAAGAAGACCGCGATGCCGTGATAAAATTCATCGAAGCTATATAATAAAGGCTTATGCCTTTACGTTAATAAAGTATGAAGCGCATCGTAATCATACTATACATCGTGGTGGTTGTCGTTTTGGCAGCCGCCACGATTGTTGAGAAATACCATGGCACATCCTACGTTGCCGACAATATCTATGGCGCCTGGTGGTTCTCGGCGCTATGGGCTATGCTTGTAGCCGTTGCCGCCTTTTATTTTATCAAACGTAAGGTGCGGAGGCCGTCGGTAGAGGCTCTTCACCTCTCGTTCGTGATTATCCTGGCAGGCGCCCTGCTCACACATCTCACGTCTGTTCGGGGCATGGTGCACCTCCGTCAGGGCGAACCCACTACCCGCTACATCACAAAGGACATGCGAGTACATCAGTTGCCGTTTGCCGTTACCTTGGATCGTTTCGAGATAAAGTACTATGAAGGCACACAGGCTCCTGCCGACTACCTGTCCTACGTCACCCTCGACAGTCAGCCTGCCACCATTTCCATGAACCACATAGCCACTCATCGTGGCTGCCGTTTCATTCAGAGCAGTTACGACGAAGACCTTCAAGGCAGCATCCTCGCCATGAACAGCGACCCGTGGGGTATCCCTGTCACTTATGCCGGCTACGCCCTGCTCTTTGTATCCCTCGTCTGGATGCTCATAGACCCCCGTGGCTCCTTCCGCCAACTGCTGCGCCGTGCTTCGGCTGTTGCCGTGCTTTGTGTGTTTGGTGTCGTAGCCCATGCCGCTTCGCCCGCTCCCCGCGTGTTGCCTGCCGAAACGGCTGAGCAGTTCGGTCGCCTCTTCATCGTATACAACGACCGTGTCTGCCCCGTTCAGACCTTTGCCCTCGACTTCACCAAGAAACTCTACGGCAGTCGCCACTACGGACGTTATACAGCCGAGCAAGTGCTCACAGGCTTCATCTTCTACTACGACGATTGGGTGAACGAGCCCCTCAAGCAGGACAAGAAACCAATGAAGATGCAGGAGAAGCAGATGCTCATCACGCAGTTGCATCAAGGCACGCTCCTAAAACTGTTCCCTTACGATACAGATGGTCAGATCACATGGTATGCTCCCACCGGCACGCTGCCTGAAACAATGGATGCCGAGCATCAGAAATACATTCGCGACGTTTTCACCCATCTCAATGGCGAGGTTCAGGCAGCCCGTTTCGGTGTTGCCGATCAGTACATCTCTCGCATGTATCTCTATCAGAGAACCTTCGGTCAGGGCTCGTTGCCCAGCGCCTTGCGCATTAGGGCAGAGCGTATCTACAATAAGGTGCCTTTTGCCACCATTCTGTTCATGGCTTGCCTCACGCTCGGTTTTGTACTGTTCTTCATCGGCATCATTCGACCTAAGGCGATGAGTGAACCATCCTCCTCCCCCTTCATTCCTCATTCTTCATTCTTCACTCTTCATTCTTCATTCTTCACCCCCCGCCGGGGGATTATAGGGAGCTTCTCCCTCTTCCGCTTCGCTTTGTTTCTGGCCCTGTGCGCCTTAACCATTTGCCTTGTACTGCGTTGTATAGTTACAGGCACTGTGCCCATGTCCAATGGCTATGAGACGATGCTCGTTCTGGCTTGGTGCATAATGCTGCTGGCGTTGTTCATGAGCCGTAGGTTCCCGTTGATGCTCACCTTCGGTTTCCTGCTCTCAGGCTTCCTGCTACTCGTGAGCCACATCTCGCAGATGGATCCTCAGATGACACCGCTGATGCCTGTGCTCAATTCGCCGCTGCTCACCATCCATGTGTCGGTGATAATGATGGCTTATGCCCTCTTGTCGCTCACTTTCGTAAGTTCGCTCACAGCACTTCTTGTGCGCAGCAAGGCCGAAGAGATGACGTTGCTGTCGCAGCTTATGCTCTATCCCGCTCTCACCTTCCTTGGCTTTGGCATCTTCATAGGCGCTATTTGGGCAAACCTGTCGTGGGGGACCTACTGGTCGTGGGACCCGAAGGAGACTTGGGCGCTCATCACATTTATGATATACGCCGCACCGGCCCATAACTCATTCCATCCCCGAAGACATGAGTCCCCCTCCCGGGAGGGGATAGGGGTAGGCTCCTCCCCCTTATTCTACCATCTTTATATGACCTTCGCATTCCTCAGTATCCTGATGACATATTTCGGCGTCAACTATATCCTGGGCGGTATGCATAGCTATGCTTGATTGTTTCTTCTGCAGTTTTTCAAAAAAAACACTTCCAAAGCAATAGTTATTTCGCAACTATTACTAAATTTGCAGCGCCTAATCAAAAAAATACAATTACTCAAGTTTCGCATGATAACTAACGCCTAGACATTCGTCTTAACCTATTTAACTTCCTTAACTCCTTTAACTTCCTAAAAATGGATATGTGTAAGAAATATGTATTGTTGTGCATCTGCATGCTCATGGCTATGGGCACCAGTGCACAAGACCCTAATTCCACATCAGGCGCCGAACAGCAGCAGGCAACACCCGAGAACCGTCTTATCGCCCTTCGTCATCAGATGAGCCAGACCACCGATGCCCGACAGCAACGAGCACTCATCACTCAGATGGGTCAGACGGGCACCTTCGTGGCTATGACAACCATAGCCCAAAGCCTTGGCGATAAAGCTTTGCAGCGCGATGCCGCACGGGCCGTGGCTGATATAGCCCTCGCACACCCCGACTACGACGGTTATCTCACGCGTCACCTTCTTGCCCGCACCCTGCCTTTCCTTGGCGGCAAGCAACGCAAGGCGGTCTATGCTTATTTGGCAAAAGATCCCGTTGAGGGATTCGTGAGTCATTTCAACGGTCGCGACCTCGCAGGTTGGAAGGGACTGGTGGAAAATCCCATTGCCCGCGAGAAAATGACGCCTCTTGAGTTGGCCGAGAAGCAAAAAGCTGCAGACCAGCGCATGCACGAAAACTGGCGAGTAGAGAACGGGCTTCTGGCATATTTCGGCAACGGCTTCGATAATATTTGTACCGAGGAGCAATACCGCGACTTTGAGATGCTCGTTGACTGGCGCCTCGACCCCGCAGGCAAGGAACCTGATGCCGGCATTTACCTGCGCGGAACGCCTCAGGTGCAGATATGGGATATAGCACGCGTCAACGTAGGTGCACAGGTAGGCTCGGGCGGGCTCTACAACAACCAAAAGAACCGCAGCACACCACTTTGTGTGGCCGACAACCCGTTGGGCGAGTGGAACTCGTTCTACATCAAGATGGTCGGCGATCGCGTCACCGTGCGTTTGAACGGCGTCCTCGTCGTAGATGCAGTACCGCTCGAGAACTATTGGGACCGCGCACGCCCCATCTTCCCCATCGAGCAGATAGAGTTGCAGGCTCACGGCAGCAAGGTCTATTACCGCGACATATATATCCGTCGGCTTTAGGGGTATGTAAAAACACGACCGGTCGTATCGTCACCTACGACCGGTCGTGTTGCCAATTATGACCGGTCGTGTAGCCACTTACGTCCGTTCGTGTATATTACCGCCTCTTATAGTAGAATCTCTTGCCTGCTCCCGAGATATTTAACCCGACACAACAAACACAAAACCAACAAACAACACTTATGAAAGTAGGAATAATAGCTACCGGATGGATTGCCGAAAAAGCAGCCCAAACATTGAACGGCCTTAGTGATATAGAAGCTTTTGCCGTAGGTTCTCGCCAGCAGGACACGGCAGACGCTTTCGCTCGTAAAATGGGCATCCCCAAGGCCTACGGTTCATACTCAGAACTCATAGCCGACCCCGACGTCAACCTGGTATATGTCGCTACCCCGCATTCTCATCACTTCGATGTAACACGTCAGGCTCTTATGGCCGGCAAGGCTTGCCTCGTGGAGAAAGCCTTCATGGCTAATGCCCGGCAAACCAAAGAGATTATAGACCTTGCTCACCAGCGAAAGGTGTTTCTCGCCGAGGCCATCTGGACACGTTATCAACCGGCTGTCGGTATAATACGAGGACTCCTCGACCAAAACCGTATAGGCACGCCAAAACTCATTACCGCCACCCTAGGCTATTCCATGGGCGACAAGCCACGAATCATGCGCCCCGATCTTTGCGGCGGAGCATTGCTTGACCTCGGTATCTATGCGTTGAATTTCATGAGAATGTTCAACGATGCCATCATACTTGCCATCGACGGCAATTGCGTCAAAAGCACAACAGGTATGGATCTGACCAACACCATTACCGCCGTTCTCGACAACGGAGTGGTGGCTAACCTCCAGTCATCAGCACAATGCGTTGGAGATAATATTGGAGTAATAGCAGGCACCGAGGGTAATATCATCGTCGACAATATAAACAATCCGCAGACAATAACCGTCAATGGCCCCGACCGTACATTCGTGGAAACAATCCACGTGCCACAGCAGATAACGGGCTATGAATATCAGTTTATAGCATGCAAGAAAGCTATCGAGGAGGGCTTGCTGGAACCGCGTGAGATGCCCCACGCGGAAACCCTCTATATCATGCAGCTCATGGATGGCCTGCGCAGCAAGTGGAATGTGCGCTATCCCATGGACGACATCTATTAACCCCTGACGCTACTTGCCAAGGAATTTTGTGTCAACGTATGCTTGTAGGTTGTCTTTGTACAAGTCGCCTATGGGCAGTTCGGTGTTTAAGTCCAGCGTCACACGGTTCTTGTTCACCTCTTGTATCTTGTTGAGGTTGATGATGTATGACCTGTGTATGCGCATGAAATAATCGGGCAGGCGCTCCTCCATCTTCTTCATTGACAGCAGAGTGATGACGGGTTTTGGCTGGCCGTCTATCCACACCTTCAGGTATTCGCTCATAGCTTCCACGTAGCGGATATCCGGGATGCTCACTTTTACAACACGATGGTCGGTCTTGAGGAATATTACCGAGTCATCTTCCCCGGCAACAGGAGCTGTTACCGATAGTCTCTCTCGCAACCTATTGGCAGCCCGCTGGAACTTTTGAAGTCCGAAAGGCTTCAGCAAGTAGTCCACGGCATTCACGTTGAAGCCCTCAACAGCATATTCCGAGTAGGCTGTAGTAAACACCACAAGCGGCGGCGCGGTGAGCGATTCCACAAAATCCATGCCGTTGAGGTCGGGCATATTGATGTCGCAGAAGATGGCATCCACGGAGTTCTGCTCAAGGAAATCCCGAGCCTCCAAGGCACTCTGACATTGGGCTGCGAGCTCGAGAAACGGCACTTGGCGGATATACGCGACGAGCTGTTGGAGTGCCAGCGGCTCATCATCAATGGCTATACAACGGATCATATCTTTTTGAGGGGGATTATTAGTTCTACATCGTAGGTCTTTTCGTTGTCGCTGATGTTCAGAGTGTAGTTGCCTTCGTACAGCAAGTCCAAGCGTTTGCGGACGTTAGCCAGACCGATGCCTCCCTTGTCGGTGTTGTTGCTGCTGCTGATGTTTGCGGAACTGACCTTGGAATTGCTACAAGTGAACAGCAGTTTGTCGTTGTCGGCATCTACCTTGGCCTCGATGAACGAGTTCTGGCGGTAGCTCACGCCGTGCTTGAAGGCATTCTCAATGAACGTGATGAGAATCAAAGGCGGCACCTGTCGGTCGGGTACTGATTCGGGCAGTTGTATGTTGAGCCTCACTTTGTCGGTATATCGCAACTGCATGAGCGCCACATAATGGCTTATGAATTCCAGCTCGCGCGAAAGCGGGACGCTCTCTTTATTGCCTTCGTAGAGCACAAAGCGCATCAGCAACGACAACTCCTCGATGGTTTCCTTCGCCTTCTCAGAATCAATGTCCACGAGGGCGTGGATATTGTTGAGCGTGTTCATGAAGAAGTGAGGATTGATTTGGTAGCGTAGGTATTGCAGCTGCTGCTCCAGATTCTCGCGCTCCAGCTCGGCCAGTCGCTTCTCATCGTCGCGACTGCGGAAATAACCCTTTATGCCCAGGTTGGCGCCAAACAATAGCAGCAGCACCACGATGCCCAGGATGTCGTGCTCGCCTACGAAGGGTGGTGGGGTTTCCTTTTCGTGCATCCTTTGCGGTGGACGATTGTTGAAATGAGGCTGCTCACCACCAGGCAGCGGTGGCCGCTCAGCCTCAAAGCCCATTGGCGGCTCAGCGAAAGGCGGATGTTGGTCGGTGCGTTCTACGTGGTGTCTGTGTCTTTGAGGTCCTCTCTTAGGCTGGGTGCATTGCCATAGTGTGAAGGCGGCAATAATCACAGCCAGAACGGAGAAGTAGGCCACACGTTTGTGACGATATATCAGCAAAGGCGCCAGCAGGAAGTTGTGAACTAGAAACAACAGAAGATAGACGGCGAATTTCCGCCACACCATAAATACCTCTGCCCAGTCGAAGACGATGTTGCTGTCGTTCATCGTACGTACATACAGACTCAGTATGGGGGCTGCAAAGAGCAATCCCCACGCGCACAGATAGATGATGTTTTCCTGTCGCGACTGCTTCATGAAGTATGGCCTTTTCATTATTATAACGAATGAGATAGCAGAATATTGTTAATGTGTTAACCCGTTAACATGTTAACTTGTCAATTCCGTTGCAAAGATAAATCTTTTATTGGCAACCAGCCAAATCATTTCAACGAAACATAGGTATCATTCAGCGAACGGCTCGTATGGCATTTATCTTAATAATTCTTATAAAATAATGTGTGATAAGTTGTTGTTAACGGAAAATCATTATATTTGCAGGCGGAAGACAAACAACCCAACAAACACAATACGATTATGAAGAGAATGATTCTTAGCCTCACGGCAATGTTCATGGTGCTGGCATTAGCCGCACAAAGCGTTTATGATTTCAAGGTAAAGGATGCTGGCGGTCAGGACGTGTCGCTCGCCGACTACAAAGGCAAGGTGCTGCTTATTGTGAACACCGCTACCCGATGCGGCTTCACGCCGCAGTACAAGGAGTTGGAGGCTATTTACGAGAAGTTCCATGCCCAAGGCCTCGAGATACTGGACTTCCCCTGCAACCAGTTCGGACAGCAGGCGCCCGGCTCCATAGAGGAGATACATCAGTTCTGCACAGCCAACTACGATATTCATTTCCCTCAGTTCGACAAGATAGAGGTCAACGGTCTTGGCGAGCACCCGCTCTACACTTTCCTGAAGTCGCAGCAGGGCTTTGGCGGTTTCGATGTCAACGACCAACGTGGCAAGATGATGGACGGCATGCTTCGCCGTTCGGATGCCGACTACGACAAGAAGGCCGATATCAAATGGAACTTCACCAAGTTCCTCGTTGATACTAACGGTCGTGTCGTAAAGCGTTATGAACCGACAGATAAGATGACGGATATAGAGGCCGATATCGCCTTGGCTACCAACCCCGTGCTCGCCACCATCATGGCGCGTCGCTCCGTGCGCAAGTACCTCGACAAACCCGTTGAGCACGAGAAACTCCAGATTATAGCCCAATGCGGCATCAATGCACCAAGCGGAATGAACCGTCAGCCGTGGATAGTACGCGTGGTAGAGGATCAGAAGCTTATTGCAGATGTTACGGAGGTTTACAAGAAGGAGAATGCCGAACAGGTGACTCGCGACAAGGACTTCAAGAATATGTTCCGCAACGCGCCTAACATCATCTGCGTATGCACGCCCGCTGCTGGCGGCGGCGAACTCGACGCAGGCCTTCTGGGCGAGAATATGATGCTCGCCGCGCAGGCCATGGGACTTGGCACATGCTGCCTCGGCGGTCCCGTGCGCTTCCTACTCTCCAACGACAAATGCAAGTTCTTCATCGAGCGCCTGCAAATACCTGCCGACTATCGTCTCAACTACATCATTGCCGTAGGCTACCCCGACGAAAAGCCTGAGGCCAAGCCTCGTGACGCGGAAAAGGTGAAGTTCATCAAATAAACATCACTCCCTCAACAATGAAAATCTCATCCCTGCTGCTCCTCGCCTCCGCCATTGCCATGGCGGCATGCAAGCCTAATCAAGTAGTGTCCGATCCCCTTTCACTCACCACCCCCGGCAATCCTTACCTCCCCCTCTGGGAGCACATCCCCGACGGCGAGCCATACGTGTTTGAAGACCCAGACAATCCAGGGCACTTTCGCGTGTATATCTATGGTTCACACGATAGTATGAAATCCGGCTACTGCGGTCGCGAGCAGGTGGTATGGTCGGCAGCCATTGATAGCCTCACGGCGTGGCGCTACGACGGTGAGATCTTCAGCGTGTGTCAGGGTGCCGACGGTAGTCCGCTTGATGCCGAAGGACGATGCGATGTGCTCTACGCACCGGATGTGGCCCTCCGAATCGCCTCTTCCACTCCCTCTTCCACTCCCTCTTCCACCAAGACCTACTACCTCTATCCCAATAACCAGGGCGGTGGCCGCAACACCATGGTGTGTCGGAGTACGCGTCCCGACGGACCTTTTGAGGTGTGCAATTGGAGTCCGCATAATCCCGCTGCCACCGAAGGAGTGCTGGGCTTTGACCCCGCCGTATTTGTCGACGACGATGGCCGCGCCTACGCTTATTGGGGCTTTGAACGCAGCTACGCTGCCGAACTCGACACCGCTACCATGGCCAGCGTCAAGCCTGGCACGCAGATTGTCGAGGACATGATCTCAGGCCGTTATCAGCCTGGCCCGTTCCGTTTCTTCGAGGCTTCGTCGATACGCAAGATTCAGGACAAGTACGTCTTCATCTACAGCCGCTTCACCGAGGATGGCGAATTCGGCCTGCCCACTTCCAACTACACGCTGGCCTACGCCTACGCCGACAGTCCTCTGGGACCTTTCACCTACGGCGGCACCATCATCGACGCACGTGCCCGAGGCGTTGACGAACAAGGCAATACCATTGCCACCGCCTATGTCGACGGCAATACACACGGCAGTATCTGCGAGATTGGCGGACAATGGTACGTGTTCTACCACCGCCAGACAGGTACCGACGAATATGCGCGTCAGGCCATGGTAGCTCCCATCGATGTCATGGTGGAAAAAGGTGCTGGGGGCAAGGTAGAGATTAGCGAGGGTGAATATACCTCCGAGGGCTTTGCTCTCGAAGGCCTCAACCCGCTGGAACCTCATCCCGCAGCTATCGCCTGCTGGCTGACGGGCCCAAAACCGATGGAACATGAATGGCCCAACTACCGACACTACGGCTCATATATCGCCGCGTCTTATGGCACCGACGACCGTTTCGCGGCACCCTATGACCTGCGCAATAACGTGAATCCCGTGGTCAACAATACCTCAGGATCCATTGTGGGTTATAAGTACTTTAATTTCGATAAAACTAACCGTCGGGATTTGACTCTGGACATCACACTTACACCCGAAGGTGTCGACGGTTCAATACGCATCATGGCAGATAGCCCATGGTATTCGCGCGGAGGCATTTGTCTGGGCACTCTTCAACTGCAAGCATCTATGCCCCAGACTTCTACGCAACTTTCCGTGCCGCTGTCCACGGCCTCACTCACAGGTAAGCATGCCATCTTCTTCGTCTTCGAAGTAGCGGAAGAAGCCCGCTCGCTATGCACCCTACATAGCTTCGTGTTCGAAGTTCCTATGAGCGGCCGTTAGTATTCCGTTGTAACGGTTGTTGCCTTCCGTAGGGTGATGGCTGCTACGAATTAATAGCTGCTTGGCATTACTCACCATCGCGCTGAGTCTCTCCTTGCGCCTTAGGCTCCTTGCTCGCGCGTCTCGGATTCTTTGGGAACCAGCCTTTCTCCACTCGTTTCTTCTGGTGGAATAGTTCGCCAATGCCCCATAGCGCCGAGGCTCCGAACACTCCCACGATGGCTGAGATGAGTGTGTTCTCGATAAACAGGGCTGCCCCTATGGAGGCCAGTCCAATCACCAGATACACAACCCATGCGCGTGTGCCCCAGTAGTATTCTGTTTTTATGACGATAGGGTGCCAGATGCCTATGGTTAGGAACGTGCAAATGGCTATGATGATACCTGTAAAATGCATATCTGTTGTTGCTCGTTGATGGTCTGATAATATAAAGAATCCTAAAATCGAGTGCAAAGATAACGATATTTCCGCATTTATCCTTATTTTTGCAAAGGATTCATCATTCATAATGGCTTTTTTTCGTTCCTCATTACCCTACAACTATCAACTGTCAATTATCAACTGTCAACTAAATAAATGCTTATTGAATCATATTTGGAAAAACCCTATTGGGTGATAGATATTCTTCCAAAGCAAGTGCCCGCGAACAGCCGGGGGCAGTACTTCGCTGTTGAGCGCCACTTTCTCGAGCATCCCAAGGTAGATGAACTCTACCGGAAGTTTACTGATATACTGCTCAAACTCAACTGCTACGAGGACTTCGATGTCAGTCCCGACGGCGAGCAATGGCTTACGAATCCCGAACCCAAGGTCCTCGAGGCTTTGGTGTCGAAGTGTATGTTTCAGCTGAGCATGCTCTATATCAGTTTGCCGACAGCCGATGCTATGATAACCCTCAGCGGCGATGATACGAATATGACTGTTTACAATCTATCGGACGCCACGTTGGAGCTATTACGTCCCATCGTCTCATCCGAATGCCTGTTCATCTGGAAACCATGAAGTCAAGATTGTTACTATACATTATTCTTATCTTTGCCTCCACATCGATGGCTCAGCAAAAGTCGGTGGGGCATATAAGCATCAAGGCTGCCACGGAACTGAATGCCCGCGAGAAAGTGGCGGCTCGCATGACTACCGACGGCTACGACGGTCCCATAGGCATCAAACTGCGTGGTAACAGTTCTTTGGGCTTTGCACAAAAGAAATACACGCTGGAGACGTGGGATGCAGATGCAGCCGAACGACCGGTGAGCCTTCTTGGAATGCCCGCCCACAGCGACTGGGTACTGCTGGCTCCCTACAACGACGTTTCCATGTTGCGCGACCCTTTGGCCTTCCAGCTATGGCGCGAAATGGGCCATTGGGCGCCCCGAACACGCTTTGTGGAACTGACATTTAATGGCGACTACCGAGGCATTTATATCCTTGCCGAAGCCATCAAACAGGGTGCCGACCGTGTAAACATCAGTCGTATGACGACAACCGACACCTGTGGGCGCAACCTTACTGGAGGCTACCTGCTGCGCATCGACACGTTCAACGAGGACGATGCCACGTTTGCCTCCTCCGTGCCCGGGATAGGGGAGGGTAGCATGACCAGCGAAGTCATTTGGTCGTGCATCTACCCTAAGAAAAAGAAGCTGATGCCCGAGCAGTTAGAGTATATCCAAAGCTTTGTCGACACCGTGGAGCAGGTCATTCAGTCCGACCTCTTTGCCGACCGTCAGAAGGGCTATGCCCGCTATATCGATGTTCCTTCGTTTGTCGACTATTTCATTCATACTGAGCTCAGTCTCAATGCCGACGGCTACAAACGTAGTGCATATTTCTACAAGGAACGGCAGCGTCCCGACGGCAGCGGTGGCCGCCTCGTAGCAGGTCCCGTATGGGATTATAATCTGGCCTATGGCAACTGTAATTTCGCTAATGCCAACAATCTTGAAGCCTGGTGTTTCGAGGGCGCGAGCAACAATCCTACGCCTGCCATGTGGCAACGCTTGTTGCAAGACCCCGCGTTCCGCAAGGCAGTAAAGAAACGATATTTCGAACTCCGGAAGAGTGTGCTCAGCAACAAATCCATCAACGCTTATATCGACTGTCAGGCCCAACTGCTCTCAGAGGCCGCCAACCGCCATTTTGCCGTTTATCCGGAACTACTTGTGAGCGAGGAGCAGAAACAACAGCTGGCCGACCAGCGGCAGCAGATGGGTGCGCCTCCTTTCGGCGGCTTCCCCGGCATGAGTGGTGGCTTCCCTCCACAAGGTGGCTTCCCCGTCATGGGCGTTCCCCCCTTCGGCGCTTTTCCCCGCATGGGTGGCTTTCCCGGAATGGGCGGTTTTCCACGTATGGGTGGTTTTCCCCGCATGGATGAGTTCCCTCCGCAGATGGGTGAGATTCCCGAAGGCGGTTTCCCTGATATGGGCGAGTTCCATTTCGATGCCGTTGGCATGTTTGCCGCCTACCGCGTCAGCAGCTACGATGAGGAGATACAGACGTTGAAGCAATGGCTTGCCGACCGTCTGGTCTTTCTCGATACCAACATCGACCGCTTCGATAGCGATTGGCAACCACGCATTCAACCGCTTGTAGAAAAGAAAAGGCAATTCCCTTGGTAATCAACAAAATACATAAAAGATATCAACCATGATGAAACGTTTCTTCTTATCGTTGTTGACAATGGCCATAGCAGCCGTCATGACAACAGTTTCTGCACGCACCCGCCAGTTCTTCGACAGCGGCTGGCAGTTCACACGCAATGGCAAAACCATCGCCGTGAATTTGCCCCACGACTGGGACATCTACGAGGCTCCCGACCCTTCGTCAGGTGCCACAGGCACAGGCGGCGGCTGGTTCCAGGGCGGCGTGGCCGAATATAGCAAGACCTTCGTGCTCAAGCGTTTGGCTCCCCATACCGAACTCTACTTCGAGGGCGTGTATGAGCGTGCTGATATCTACGTGAACGGTAATCAAGCCGGGCACCACGACTACGGATACACCTCGTTTGCTGTGGACATCACACCGTATCTGGTGCTGGGACGTAATGAGGTGGTTGTGAACGTGGATAACTCCCACCAGCCCAACTGTCGCTGGTATTCGGGCTCCGGCATCTATCGCCACGTGTGGCTTGAGGAGAGTAGCGACGTTCATTTTGCTCCCCATCAGGGCCCGGGCATCAGCGTCGTCACCCTGGGCGTGGCCGACGGCAAGGCGCAGTTGCGCATCAAGGCTACGATGGTGAATGAGAAGGGCGGTTTTCGCGACGGGCTGGTGTTTACCGCTCGCGTGGGCGACCAGTCGAAGCAAGTGAATATCAAGTTCTTGGACCAGTACCGGCGGATGTCGCCTGTAGCATTCCTCTACATTGCCCAGCCACGTTTGTGGACGCCGGAGAAGCCGGAGATGTACACCGCCCATCTGACATTGGCAAAGGACGACGGCACCGTTCTCGACGAGATGGACGTGCCCTTTGGCATACGTACTATAGAATATGATGCCAAGCAGGGCTTCCGTCTCAACGGACAGTCCACCCTCATCAACGGCGCCTGCCTTCACCACGACGACGGCGTCCTCGGCGCCATGGCGTTTGATGATGCTGAAGTGCGTAAGGTACGTTTGATGAAAGAGGCTGGTTTCAACCTAATCCGCACCTCTCACAACCCGCCCTCGCCAGCCTTCCTCGCAGCCTGCGACACCTTGGGCATGCTGGTCATCGACGAGGCGTTTGACGGATGGCGGTCTGAGAAGAATCCCCACGATTTCCACCTCTTCTTCGACGCGCAGGCCGAGCAGGAGGTGCATGCCATGGTGCGGCGCGACGTCAACCACCCCAGCATCATAGCCTGGAGCATAGGCAACGAGGTCATCGAGCGTAAGGACCTGCGCGTCGTCACCACAGCCCGACGCCTCAAGGCCGCCGCGCGCAGCATCGACACCTCGCGTCCCGTCACCGAAGCCCTCTGCGCCTGGGACAACGACTGGGAGATCTACGATCCCCATGCCGAGGTGCTTGATATCGTAGGCTACAACTATATGATTCACAAACACGCCTCCGATCACAAGCGCGATCCGCAGCGTGTGATGTGGCAGACCGAGAGCTATCCCCGCGACGCCTTCAACAACTGGGCGCTCGTCCACGACCACCCATACATCATCGGCGATATCGTGTGGACAGGTCTCGATTATCTTGGAGAATCAGGTATCGGCCGCTACTACTACGAAGGTGAACGGCCAGGCGAGCACTACGTCGCCGGCGGGCAACCCGACTGGCACGGAGCCTACTGCGGCGATGTCGACACACCGGCTGGCGCAAGCCTATAAGCCACTACCGCCAAATCCTCTGGCAGACCTCCCCAAGTCTTTATATGGCTGTGCGCGAGCCCAATGGCTACCGCGGTACCATCAAGGAGACGGCCTGGAGCGTATGGCCCACATGGGAGTCATGGACATGGAGCGGGTGGGAAGGCAAGCCCATCGACGTCGAGATATACACCAAGGCTCCAGAGGTGAAGCTCTATCTCAATGAACGCCTTGTCGATACGAAGACGGTGAACCGCGATACGCAGTTCAAAGCCGTATTCACCTTGCCCTATCAGTCAGGCATCCTGCGCGCTGAAGCAGGAGGCAAGACCGTCACCCTTGCCACGGCAGGTGCTCCTGCATGTCTGCGCCTGACAGCCGACCGCAAGGTCATGACACCCGATGGTCAGTCGCTGGCATTCATCGTCGTTGAGGTCGTGGACAAGGATGGGAACGTCTGCCCCGAGGCTGCTGTGCCCTGCGAGGTGGCTGTCAATGGCCAAGGCACTCTCCTGGCTGCTGCCTCAGCTGACCTAAAGGACGCCGAGCCCGCAACGTCGTCGCACGTCACCACGTGGAAAGGCCGCGCCATCGTTGTCGTTCGTAGCACCACAAAAGCCGGTAAAGCCGCCCTCGCCGTGAAGCCCCAAGGCCTCCCCACGGCAAAACTCAGTATCACGGCTAAATATATGTAGACCAAATTATTATAAGAGTATGAAAAGGAACGTTTTTACGATATTGTCGCTGCTGCTATGCACAGCCGTTCTCACATGTTGCAAGCCCGTTGCCGCTGCCGTTGGCGACGGCCCGATACCTTTTGAAGTGGCTCGAAACTACTTCTTCAAGAACAACCAGCAGATTCCTGCAAGTCCGAAGATAAGCACTCAGGAGCAGTTCAGTCAGCTCTTCGGCATGGCCACCACCATGGGCCCCGAGGGCAAGCCTACGGATATCGATTTCTCCAAGCAGTTTGTGCTGGCCGTGGTGTTGCCCCCTACGGATATCACCACAGAGATTCATCCGCAGCGTGTTGAGGTTAAGGGCGATTCGCTCTTCTACTCTTATGATGTCAGCCTCGGCGAGCAGCAGTCATTCCGCAGTCAGCCCCTGTCCATCATTATTCTTGACCGCGACTACGAGGGCAAGCAAGTGGTGCTCGTCTGCAATCAGGACGAAAGCAGCGCTGCGGCCCTCAACGGCAAATGACGTTTTTTCTTCGGAAATAAACATCGGAAAAAGAACTTCAAAGGTGCGAATTGTTTTCAGCAGTCCGCTGCCTTTGCTGTTTCAGTATTTATTCTTACATACGACACAAAAAAACAGACGTAATATTTTGTCATTCAACATTTAAGTCGTTTCTTTGCGTCTGATAAGATATTTATTGTCGTATTAATAAGAATGAATATGAAACTTGCCAGTAAAGTATGGACCATATTGACGGCCCTTTGCCTCACGATGGCGATGGTGGCTTGTAGCGAAAAAGAGGACAAGCCCGAACCTTCAACCCCTGATACTCCCGTTGTACCGGTTGAGCCAGACAAGCCAAAGATACCAACTTTAGGTGAGGACGAAGCATCAGCCAGCCTGGCAGAACTCATGTCGAGGTGTATGATGGCTGCCATAGACCCTGATGCCAAGTGCAATGATGCCGAACGGCTATGGGAGCTTATTCGCACGGTCTACTATCAGCCCCAGACGCGAGGCGTGTGGTCCACGGCCGTGGGACTGGTCAAGTTCAAGCAAGCCATCAACAACGCCAATGCTTTGTACCGAGCCACCCTCCTTGGTGCTATGATAGAGACCGGTCAGATAGGACCTGAAGCTCGTCAGCAGATTTGGCGCATCATCATGGCCGCACCGGCTTATGGTAGCCAGAATCTGCCTGATTCCTACCGCGTAGGGTGCGAGGATTTCTGGACGTCGTTCTCACGTGGTGAATTCGATGATGCTGCGGTATTCATCTACACGGCTGTAATATCCGAACGTCGATCGTCGACCTCTACTCCGGCCGAGCAAGTGGCCAACTATCTCGATGAGCATGACCTTTATGAAATCAAGATGATGCTCCGCTGCGCAGGACCTATCATTGAGCAGGGTTGCAACATTGTGTTTGCCTCGGGCGACGATCTCATCTCTTGGGGGCAGACGGCCTACGATTTCGTTAACAACAACGGCAATGTAGTGCTCGAAGTGTGCAAGGGTAACCTCAGCGCAGAGACCTGCCTCGACGCTATCAATTCCAATCTCAAACTGCTGACAAACGGCCTGAAGGACGTGCTGCCCGACGGCACGGATCTGGCCGGTGTGCTTTCCGACTTCACCACCGCGCAGGTCAAGGAGTTCAACAAAGCCGTGCAGGAAGCCCTCAACACAGCCGGTGCCACCAAACTCAGCCCCGACGATGTCACCTGGTTCGTGACACAAGTGCAGGACATTATGGGCGTGAGCAATCCGCAAGCGTTTGTCGACGAGGTATTCTTCAACGACAACGACATGACACAACTCAGCATCGAGTCGCGCGACGGGCATGCTTATCAGTTCTTCTACACCGACCGACACGGCAACGTCCTCATGGAAGGCAAATGCTCTGTCAACAGCAGGACCATTTCGCTGCTTGTTGACGAGGACAATACCGACGCTCATTGCGACCTGTTGCCTTCTAGCGGCATCCCTGCAAACGGTATTGTTGTCATACCTTATCATATGGTCAACGCTGCCACCTTGGTGCTTTGGTACAACTCGTCCAATCCCAGGCAGAAGTACTTTAGCATCATGAACGACGAAGACTCCGAAGACCTCTTCGACCAGATTACTCTCGGCCTTTGGGTGACGGGAGGCAAGGAAGGCACATCGACCTCAGAAGTGTTACGGGCCACCCGAAGCAACGGGGCTGTGTTCGACAAGGACGATATCAGCACCTCGTTCTACGGCGACGGCCTCTGGGTGCGTGCACTCAAGGATTTCGAGATGTCCGACGGCACTACCTTACGCCACAAGATAGAGTTCCTGCTTGAAAACAACGACATCATCAACCTCTCCAATGCCCGCCGCTTCTCCTACTCCTGCTGGGAGATCGACCGCCAAGGCCGCAAGACATCCTACTGGACCATGTATTCGCCCGAAGTGCCTTTGACGGAAAACAGCCGAAGCAAAGTCGTCTGGTTTGTTGAGGGGCAGAACATGAACGTGAGCCACCTCAACTACAGGGACAATAAACGTACCATCTGCGACACCTATCTGGCTTCAGGCGGCGACAACCGCATAGAAATCAACGTCAGCAAGGGTGAAACACCCCAGCAACTTTTCGTTAGTCCCAAGGAACTGTCGTTCAATACCGAAGCCAGCCAGCAGACATTAACCGTGAAAAGAGGCGCATACCGATTCTTCGGGTGCAACATTGACGGCGGCGAAGTCGATTGGCTGAGCACATCGCTTGATACAGACTCCACTGTCACCGTGAAAGTCACGGCCAACAGCACAGGCAAGGAACGCAAGGCAACCATCGTGGTGTGGGCGGCAAACAAGTCCGACTTCAAGGATGTTGACCAGGACAATGAGCTCTTCGAAACCATCAAAATCAACGTGGTGCAGAAGGGCAGGGCCATGGAACCTCGCGTTACCAAGGTCTCCCTCGGCGGTATCGAGTTCAACCCATTGCCCTTTGAAGATTATGAAACCGAATCAAAGAACAGCTTCGGCTTCCCTATCCACAAGAAAGGAGTAGTCAAGACGGAGAAAGTGGGGAAAGGCTTACGTATCACAGCTATTGCAGAATCCGTGACGGAGACGCATACGAAACCAGATGTCACCATCAACGAAATCACGATAGTCATTCCAGACTGCACAGGCGACAAATTCTCGGATATCTCGGAATTACACTTCCGCAGGACATCAAAGATGGATTATCCGTTGTGGGGCGACACATACGAATATTTCACCCAATATACAGACATAACTGTCCGAAACATCGCCGTCACAAGGACTTGGATGGGCTCCTCGACTAATCCCAATGACAATCGCGTCTTAGGCAATTGGGAGTCCTATTATCCCAACTTCACCCTCGTCTCTTATGAGCGTGATTACGTCAGTCACGACAGCGGGAACCCTGAACTCCTTCACGAGTCAGGTAAGACGCTGACCGAAAAGGATAATGTAAGCGTTTCCATCGAAGGCGTAGACCTCATCTTCGACGCTGAATAGCAATCCAAGTATTTTACATCTTTTTTCGACCAGTCAAGTTGGCTGATACGACGGCTCGAGTATGCAGATGCGACGTGTCGAATATGCAGATGCGACGGCTCGAGTATGCTGATACGACGGCTCGAGTATGCTGATACGACGTGTCGAATATGCTGATGCGACGGATTGTACAGACGGAATTTGTGACAAATAGACTCTTCGTGGGCTCGTTGCTGTTGCCCCTCACGGGTTTTGGGGTCAAATTGTATATAGTTTCCTTATTTTAAGAAACCAACCACTATTTGCCATTCCTCAATTCTCAATTCTGTTCGGCTGCAGGCTCTGGCGGTACTCGCTGGGTGATAGGCCGAGGTGCTTGGTGCAGTAGCGGCTGAAGTAGGATAGGGAGGTGAAATGCATGCGGTCGGCTATCTGGGTGAGCGACAGACGTTCGTCATCCAGATAGCTTTTTAATATAGGTATGGTGTGGCGGTCGATGTAGGAGGTTACGCTATGTCCGGTCACGCGCTTGATAGTGGCCGAGAGGTACTTAGGCGAGACATTGAGGCGGCGTGCATAGTAGCCGACGTCGCGCTCGGTGGCGCTGATGCCGGTGGCGAGGAGACCCATCAACTGCTTGACGATGAAGGCGGTGCGGTCGGTATGAGGGGTGGTGGCCTCGTTCTGGGCATGGGCTTCGAAGATATCGTACATCATCGTCAGGCAGAGGCTACCCATGAGTTCGCGGTAGAACTGGAGGTGACTATCTGCCATACGGACGCGCAAACGATGAAAGTCATCCTGCAGATGGCGCGCCTGTTCTTCTGTAAGTCGTATGACGGGGTCTTGGTTGAGTGCGATGCTGCCCCCGATGCTGTAGTTGTTCGATGGCAGCAGGTTCTGCAGGAACTTGTAGTCGGCTGCAAACCATTCCACCTGTAGGTCGGAATGGGCGGCGAGATTCTTGACGCGGTGTGGCATGGGGATGACCACGAGGTCGTTCTTCGCGATGTGATAGCAGCGTTCATTGAACACAAAACTCCCCTCCCCGGCCAGACAAAGCATGTGCATACAGGTGTGGCTTAACTCACGGGCGTTTATCCCGTAGAAATCGGTGGAATAAAAGAAATCGGACTTCATCGTACAATGATTCTCACGCAAGGAAAAAATAGGAAAGCAGGCGCTACTACGCATATTCTATTCGCTCGCAAACTGCACACAAACAGCCCGACTGACGCTAATGTCCTTGTGGGTATCGGTAAGCAGTCCCGTCTTTGTGTCGCGACGGAAAACCTGAATCTTATTGCTGTCGCGGCAGCAGCAGAGCAGGAATCGGCCGTTGGGCGTAATATTGAACTGGCGGGGATGAGCGCCTGTGGGCTGATATCCTATGCGAGTGAGCAAGCCCGAAGCAGCGTCAATGGAGAAGATGGCAATGCCCTCGTCCTTCAGACGATTACTGGAGTAGAGGAATCGGCCGTCGGGACTCAGGTGGACATCGGCACCGCCGCGAGCGCCCACGCTATCTGATACAATCTCCTGAATGCTCTCCAAACGACCTTGTGAATAACGGAACGCAGTCACCTTGCCCGACAGCTCGCTCATCAGATAGGCAAAGCGGCCATCACGGCTGAACGTGAGATGACGCGGGCCAGAGTCTGCACTAACTTGCGCTGCCACGCCATTTGCCACAAGGCGCTGACCTGCAATGCGATAAGAGAGTATTCGGTCGGCACTAAAGTCGGTAGCCAGCACGTATCTGCCATCGGGAGTGAAGCAGGCACAATGTACATGGGGCACGTACTGCCGCGAGCGGTCTGGGCCGCCAGTTGCCCCAAGGAATCGCGTGGCGAGGTTCGCCTCATCGCCTTTCGTGGACAGACTAAACACGCTCATCGAACCGCCAGAGTAATTGGCCGTTAGGGCAAGCGGACCTCTCACCGCTACATAGCAAGGGTCGGCACCTTCGGTAGCAGCCGATGACAGCAATTGCATGCTACCGTTACGACCTAAGTTGATGACGTTAAGCGATGCTTTATCGTCATTGGTCTCGCTGACGGCATAAACCCTGCGGCCATCGCTGGTGAGGGTCAGGTACGATGGATTCTTCAAGGCAAGGGAATCCAAGGCTCGTGCTTCGCCAGTCATCTGGTTGAACCGATAGGAATAGACGCCGTGGCTGCCGCCGTCGGTATAGGTGCCCACGAGCATCGTCAAATTGTCCTGCGCCTGAACGCAGAAAAGGCTGCATAAGAGCATACAAGAAAAAACGTTGAATCTCATAAATGGTCACTATTTTGGGGGCGAAGATACTCATTATTTTATATATAAACGAACGAATCCTGCAAAAAGTGAAAATCATGACGCTTTTTGTGAAACTAAACGAACAAAATATCGCCGTACCTTTGCAGCGGAAAACCAAACAACATACGATTATGAATCTTAAAAGTATTATCACCGTTGCCGTAGCATTGCTCATATCGACAGCTTGCAGCGGCAGCGCAAACCAAGAGAAAGGTATGGCAAAGGAAGGTAAAAAATTGGTGGTGTTCTTCTCGCATGCAGGAGACAACTACGCAGTAGGTAACATCGAAGTGGGCAACACGAAGATTGTAGCCGACTATATTAAGGAACTAACGGGTGCAGAGCAATTCGAGATTGTCACGCACAAGTATGATGGGATGGCTTATACGCCGCTTATCCAGTTGGCAAAGGAAGAAACGCGAAAGGGCGAACTGCCCGAGTATGAGGGAGATGTGAACCTTGCGCCCTACGACACCGTATTCATCGGTGGTCCCGTCTGGTGGGGCACCTATCCGCAGGTGATGTTCACCTTCTTCAAAAAACATGCTAACGACCTGAAAGGCAAGACCGTCATCCCATTCACTACACACGAGGGCAGCGGACTGGCCAACTGCGTGGAGGACGTGAAGAAGGCGTTCCCCGGCGCCAACGTGCAGAAGGGTTTCAGCATCTACGGTCATGAGGTGCGTACGGAGAAAGCGAAAGTTGAAAAATGGATTAATGGATTGAAATAATATGGAGTACATTAAATTATCAAACGGTGTTCAGATGCCAACTTTGGGCTATGGCGTGTTTCTCGTAAGCCCCAACGAGTGTGAGCGTTGTGTAACGGATGCATTGAGCGTAGGCTATCGACTGATAGATACGGCACAGGCTTACCAGAATGAGGAAGGCGTGGGCAATGCCTTGGGCAAGAGCGGCATCAAACGCGAAGACTTGTTCCTTGTGACAAAGGTATGGATTTCTAATGCTGGCGAGGAAAAGGCTGCCAAGAGCATCGACGAGAGTCTGCGCAAGTTGCAGACGGAATATATCGACCTGCTTCTCATCCATCAGGCTTACGGCGACGTGTTCGGCACATGGCGGGCTATGGAGAAAGCCTATCGTGCTGGCAAGGTGCGTGCCATCGGTGTGAGCAACTTTCAGGCAGGCCGTTTCTTCGACTTCGCCCATTATGTAGAGCTGAAGCCGATGGTGAACCAGCTGGAGTGCAACGCGCTCTCTCAGCAGACAGGCATCGAACCGATTCTCGACGAGTTTGGCACAAAGATGATGGCCTGGTATCCGCTCGGTGGACAGGGCACGGACAGTATCGTGAAGAGCAACTTGCTGGCTGCTATCGGCGCCAAGTACAACAAGACTGCCGCCCAGGTAGCCCTTCGTTGGCTCACCCAGCGTGGCATCGTGGCTATTCCCAAGTCGAGCCATAAGGAGCGCATGGCGCAGAATATCGACATCTTCGACTTCACTATGACCGATGAGGAAATGACTCAGATAGCCGCTATGAACCAGCACGACGCAGGTACCAGGAATTTCGGCGACCCGCAGTTTGTGAAGTACTTGATAGAGACTTACGGGTGATGAAACAAGTATCGGTATTAGTAGGTGCAGGTAGTATCGGACAGGCGATTATCCGCCGTGTGTCAGCCGGTAAGCACGTCGTGCTGGCTGACTACTCCATAGAGAATGCTCAGCGAGCTGCAAAGACGCTGGAGAATGCTGGCTTTGAGTGCTCTACTATCCAATGCGACCTCGGATCAAAAGAAGACATCATGAAATTGGTGGAGTTTGCCACCAGCAAAGGCGAGGTTACAAACTTGGTGAATGCTGCTGGTGTATCGCCCTCACAGGCGCCAGTAGCAGAGATTCTTCGTGTTGACTTATACGGAACAAGCTCATTGTTGGAGGAATTCGGAAAGGTGATTGCAGAGGGTGGTTCAGGTGTGATTATCTCTTCGCAGAGTGGTCATCGCCTGCCAGCTTTGTCAAAAGAACAGAACGAGGCATTGGCTACAAGTCCCGTGGATGAACTGTTGGATTTGCCGTTCCTGAAGGAAATCAAAGATACGTTGAAAGCCTATCAGTATTCAAAGCGGTGCAATGTGCTCCGGGTGATGTTCGAGGCTACCCGCTGGGGACGACATGGTGCTACCATCAACTCGATTTCACCAGGCATTATCATCACGCCATTGGCTAATGATGAATTGCATGGCCCGCGCAAGGAAGGCTATCTGAAAATGATTGAGGGAATGCCAGCCCGTCGTGCCGGAACACCCGACGAAGTGGGCGACCTCGCCGAGTTCCTAATGTCTTCTCGCGGGCGTTTCATCAGCGGTGCCGACTTCTTGATTGACGGTGGCTGCACGGCTTCCTATTGGTATGGTGATTTGCAATACCTCAAAGCGACACACTAAACAGTCACCCACTTCCGTTATTTTGAAAAACAAATAGTAGTTATGGAAAATACTTACGGATGCTATCTGATTAACACGAAGCGTGACGGACGACAACTTACAGAGTTCGTCGGCAAGTATCATGTACACATCCTAGTGCGACAGGGACAGATGACGTTCTCCGATGGTAAGAACTCATTCACTTCCCGGCAGGGCGACCTCGCCATCTGGCAGATGTCGAACACGATTCAGCGCGTTGAGTGCTCGGATAATTTCGAGGCCGACGTGCTTTTGTTGTCAGGGCAATTCCTCCAGCAGTACAATCCTGAAATGGTGTGGGCATCGAAAGGCTTTGTATTCATCCGTATCAATCCGTCAATCCATCTCGATGAAGAGGCTCTGAGGCTAATTGATGATGACTTCGCGCTGCTCCGCAACCGTCTGTTGATGCCCGATACGGGTTTCAAACGCGAGATATTAGGCCGTGTGATGCAGATATTCATTTATGATTTGTGGATAGTCTGCCAACATGGGTTATCGCAGATGGACACGAATGACAATACCGCACGGATTTTCCTACGCTTCCTGGCCTTGGCTCAACAGAATGCCAGAACGGAGCGCGAGGTGGCATATTATGCAGATATACTTTGTATCACACCAAAGTATTTGTCTCAGGTAAGTCGCACCATTACGGGACTGCCAGCCTCACAATGGATACAGTTCTATGCTTCATTCGAACTGGTGTCGCTGTTGAATGACACGACGAAGACACTGACCGAGGTGTCAGACTTGATGCACTTCGAAAACGTATCACATTTCTCGCGCTATGTAAAGAAAACGCTTGGGAAATCACCGAGCGAGTACCGAAATAAGTAACCTTCTGTAAAATGTGAAAGTTATGAGGCAATTCGTGTAAAGACGGATTGCCTTTTTCGTTGTACCTTTGCATCAGAATTTAAAACGTACAACTAAAATGGATATTTTCGAGCAATTAAGATCAGGGGCTGATGTCGATATGGCAACACCCGAGTATGCGAAGGCCATCAAGCACATGACCGACTGCGCCAACATTTGTTTTAAAATCAATACAACGGCTCCACAGCCTGAGCAGATTCGTCCGTTAGAGGAGCAACTCTTTGGCGGTAATCTCGACCAGACGAGCTATCTGATGCCTCCGCTACAGATTGACTTTGCCTGTCAGATGAAGATTGGCAAGGGCGTGTTCGTGAACCATTCACTGACATGCATGGCCGCTGGCGGCATCACCATCGACGACGGTGTGATGATAGGTCCCAACGTACGCATCGTTACCGACAACCATGACTTTGCAAACCGCATGGTGCTGCGCTGCAAGCCCGTACACATCTGCCGTAATGCCTGGATTGGCGTGGGGGCGATTATCTTGCCTGGTGTAACCATTGGCGAAAATGCCGTTGTTGCTGCCGGTGCCGTGGTTACCAAGGATGTGACTCCGAACACCATCGTAGGCGGTAATCCCGCAAAATTCATTAAAAACATTTAGGAGGAATTATCATGAAGAGAGTTATTTTAAGTTTAATCGCATTAATGACAGTATTGGTAATGGACGGACAAGTAAAGCAGACTTATCTGACACTGAACAACGGCGTTCAGATGCCTCAGTTTGGACTCGGGGTGTATAGCATCCCCGATGGTGACGAGACCTACAACTCAGTGATGACCGCTTTGAAGTGCGGTTATCGCCACATCGACACAGCACATGCTTATCAGAACGAGCGCAGCGTGGGACGAGCAGTGAAGGACAGCGGCATCGACCGTTCTGAAATCTGGATTACAAGCAAGCTGTGGCCCAATGAGTACGGCGAGGGCAAGACGTTGAAAGCTATCGACCGCATGTGCGGACGACTGGGCGTTGACTATATCGACCTTGTATATTTCCACCAGCCTGTAGGCGACTTCGTGGGCGGCTGGAAGGAAATGGAGAAGGCGCTGGAGAGCGGCAAGGTTCGCGCCATCGGCATCTCCAACTTCGACGTGAATGACAGCATCTGGAACTCCATTGTTGAGAACTGCAGTATCGTTCCCCAGATTGTTCAGATAGAGTGCCACCCCTACGCCCAACGCGAGTATTGGCAGAAGATGGCAGCCAAGCACAATATCCAGATAGAATGCTGGTTCCCACTCGGCGGACGCGACTCGAAGGGCGAACTACTGCGTGACCCGGTTATAAACGAAATAGCCAAGGCTCATGGCAAGAGTCCTGCACAGATCATTATCCGCTGGCACATGCAGATGGGCTTCTCGGTCATTCCTGGAGCTTCAAATCCAGACTATATCCACGAGAACATTGAGACCTTTGACTTCGCACTATCCAACTATGAGATGGAGCGCATACACCAGCTGAACAAGGAGAAGCGTTACTTCAATATGTCGTACGAAGACCAGGTGAAGTGGTTCTCACAGTTTAATCCCACAGACTAAAACTAGATATTAGTATATGAAGAAAGTTTTCATGACTTGGATGACCCTCTGCCTCACGGTTGTTGCTCTCGCTTGCGGGAGCAATGACCCGGAGGTAGACGGTGTTACAAGTGCCAACGAACAAAACGGTGAAGGTAATGGTTCTGCGACAGGAAAGCGGTCGCTGGTGATATTCTTTTCAAGAGCCGGTGAAAACTGGCAAGTTGGAAACGTGGAGCGAGGCAACACAGCCATCATGGTTGACTATATTCAAGAGTTTGCCGACGTGGATGTCTTTGAGATTGTCCCCGAGGTGGCCTATCCGTCGAACTACATGGAGTGCGTGAATTATGTGAACGACGTTGAGATCCCGCAGAATCTGCGTCCTGCATATAAGGGCGACATTGAGAATATAACCGATTACGACAATATCTTTATTGGCGGTCCCATCTGGTGCGGGCAGCCTCCCTACATCTTCCGCACTTTCTTCGAGAAACATGCTGGAGAATTGACCAGCAAGACAGTTATCCCCTTCGGTACGCATGGCGGTAGTGGTGTAGGTAGTTACGTCTCACTTGTCAGTGAATATTATCCTACGGCCGTTTTTCTCGAACAGTTGGGCATTGCCGGCGTGGATATACGCAAGGACTCATCGAAAACGATAGTGGCCGAATGGCTTAAGAGAATAGGACTGGACAAAAAATCAACAAACTACGACATGGAGGAACAGGCAAGACAAGAAATAGCACAATTCCTGCGCGAGTGGAGTGCGGCAATGATAGCTGCTGACACCGAAGCATTGGGCCGCATGATGGCCGATGACATCGTTCTTACGCACATTACAGGGCAGACTCAGACCAAACAGGAATGGCTGGAGGAAGTGGCTGGCGGCTCCATGGACTACCATGAGATTGAGAATCGCGATGTCAACATTACACTCATCGACAGCCTGACAGCCGACCTCTCTTTCACATCAGTCATTACTGCCACCATCTGGGGCAGTCGTGGCACTTGGACCTTGCATAATAACATGCGTCTGGCCAAGCATAATGGGCGCTGGATCAGGGTAAACCGTGAAGATGCCAGTGCCGTGCGCTCCGTTCGTTCTGCCACTCACGCCGATTCGGCTGAATACACGCTTGGCGGCATCCGCACGACTGGCAATAAAGGCATCGTCATCAGAAACAACAAAAAATATATATCAAGATGAATATCATCAGAAAGGCTTTCTGCATGCTCACCTTGCTTTGTACGGCCTGCTTGAACGTGCAGTGCCAGAAGGCAGAGATTCACAAGAACGACGGAACGACTGTCGAAATACCTGTAGAAGATATTGACAGCATCACATTCAGTATGACAAACCCATTCAATTTTGAGAACCGAACAGTAAAACTGAACAGCGGCTACTACATGCCCATCATCGGTATTGGAACATTCTATCTCTCAACCGCCCAGGCAGAAGAGTCAGTTTATAACGCGCTGAAAGTCGGTATGCGACTCATAGACACGGCTGACATCTACGGCAATGAGGTGGGCGTCGGTCGTGGCATCCGTCGTGCCATGCAGGATTTCGGTATCAAGCGTGAGGAGATTTTCGTCACCTCAAAACTTTGGACTTCGTCGTTCAATAACGCCGACTATGAAGTGGATGAAAGACTGGAACGTCTTGGGCTGGACTACATTGACCTGCTACTGCTGCATCATACTGCAGCCTACGATGAAGAAGCCTATCAGGCCATGGAGCGTGGCGTAAGGGCTGGGAAGATTCATAGCATCGGCCTCTCAAATTTCTACGAAGATGACATTGACCGCATGATGAAGATTGCCACCATCAAGCCAGCTGTGTTGCAGAACGAGACACATCCTTACCACCAGAGCCGCAGCGTGAAGGCCCATATCGCAAAACTCGGTACCATTCTCGAAGCATGGTTCCCGCTAGGCGGTCGCGGAACTGGAATCCAGACGCTTTCGAAACACCCCACCATAACGAGTATTGCTGAAGCCCACGCTAAGTCAGCCTATCAGGTCTTGCTCCGCTGGCATTTGCAATGCGGAACCATCGCCATCCCCGGCTCTTCCAACGCAGCCCATATCGCTGAGGACTACGATATCTTCGACTTCGAACTGACTTCTGACGAGATGAAGCGTATCAACGCCCTGGAGTGTAACCACCGTTTTGCATCGTATTAACTTTTTTAGAAAAGAGTATATTCATTGTACCTTTGCACCCAGTTAGAACAATTAAAACTTTATGATTATGATTTTTGACAGAAACGAGAAGAAGCAAGTAGTGGCACTCTTGGGTGCCGGTAGTATGGGAACAGCCATCGTGCGCCGTATTGGTGCTGGTAAGAAGATTCTGCTAGGCGACATCAGCGAGAAAGCGTTGGAGCGCGTAGGTGAGGACTTCAGACGTTGTGGCTATGATGTAGAGACGATGGTGGTGAATGCCTTGCAGAAAGAGAGCGTAGAAGCTTTTGCACGTAAGGCCGCTGAACTGGGACCCGTGATGACGTTCATCGATACGGCAGGAGCATCGCCTAATCAAGCCAATCCAGAACACATCGTAGACCTCGACATGGTGGGAACGGGCTATGCCGTTGATGCCTTTGGCGAAGTGATGGCCGAGGGTGGGGCAGGGCTCATCATCTCGAGCCAGGCTGCATATATGTACCCCATCCCCAACGAGATAGAGCTGCAACTGGTGCAGACGCCGACGTCGCAGCTGAAGGACGTAAAGTTCATTCAAGAGGTGGCCATGCAGAACAGCGGCTTCGCCTACATGATAGCCAAGCGCATGAATCACCTGCAGGCTCAGCGGGCCGCAGCCACCTCATGGCGTAAACGTAGAGCACGCATCAACACCATCTCACCAGGCATCATCGTCACGCCCTTGGCCTACGACGAGTTCAATGCCAACGGCGAGGGTTATCAGCGCATGATAGATGCCTCTGCCGCGCAGCGTACAGGCACCAGCGACGAGATCGCCGAGGCAGCTGCCTTCCTGCTTAGCGAACATGCACGCTTCATCACCGGCACCGACCTGCTCATCGACGGCGGTGTCATCGCCAGTATCCGCACAGGCGAGTACAAACTGGGCTGATAGCCTAACCCCTGAACATTTGTTGGATTTCATCTTTCATGTCCACGTCATAGCCGCTCTACTTTGGTAGCTTGCCAGAGCAAGAATGCTCAAGTACAGTTGGCTTTGCGCATTTGACTTAACGGAAACGTATTTCCACCCTCGGCAGATATTTCCCCGTCTCGCCGAGGGCTTTTTCATGTATTTTTCTGTATCTTTGCGGCAGAAACAATAAATGAATCGAAAAAATGTGGGAATTGGTGCAGTCTTTTTCTCCGTTGTAGGACTATATAAATAGAGACGTTATGTTTACGATGGAGATAACACGGCTGATAGAACGGTGTAGACGGGGGGATGCAGATGCCCTCGGAGAACTGTACAAGGCATACGCCCAGAAGATGAGGGGTGTATGCCGACGCTATATCAACGACGAGCAGACGGTGGAGGATGTGCTGCATGACGCTTTCGTGATTATCTTCACTTCGTTCGACAGGCTGCGCGATGTCGGGCGGGCAGAGGCTTGGATGACGGCCATCACGAGGAACGTGGCATCCATGTGCAAGGATCATCTGGAGGCATTACCAATGGTATGCTTTTGTCTCTTCTATTGAGCACAACCATTCATGTGTTCTCGCGGATATAGCGACAGTTAAGCCGACTTACGAAACCATTATGGAAATATGCTTTATTCTTCAAACACATAGCCGAAGCCCGTTCGGCTGACGATGTTCTGGGCGTAGGGGCCCAGCTTCTTGCGCAGGCGGGTGATGTTGACGTTTACAGTACGTTCGGTTACGATGACTCCTTCCCAGATGGTATCCATCAACTGCTGACGCGAGAGCACCTTCCCGCGGTTGGCCAAGAGCAGATGGAGCAGGGCAAACTCTGTGGGCGTGAGGCTTACGGGATTACCGTCTACGATAGCAGTCTTCTTGTCGAGGTTCAGCTCTAAGCCATTATAACATAGCAGACGCCTGCCAAGACGGGCCTCTACGATATTCATTACGTAATCACCTATCTTCTCGCAGTCGTATATGATGTCGTTGTAGAATGTGCCCAGCGCATAGGAATACTGATGGGAGTTGACACCTTCGACGGTCTCGCGCCGTAGTTGGTTACGCAGTTCGTTGATGTCATGTTCGATGGCAAGAGAATCGGCCAATGATAAATCCTTTCGTCTACCGCTCACCACGACAATCATCTGAACTACAGACTCATTCACCAACCGCAGCATATCATGCAATTTGACGTATTGCTCGGTAGTGAAGTCCTCTTTGTTCTCGCGCAGGTGGTTGACCGTACGTGCTATCTTATAGCAAGCATCGCCGATGGATTCCAGTTCGCCGATCTGACGGAGTATCACGCGCGTCTTGTCCTTTGTATCGTCTGAGAGGTGTTGCTTGCCTACCTGTTCCAGATAGTCGGCAATCTCCATTTCCATGTTGTCGGCAATGGTTTCGTAGCGCTCGATGCGGGCATACTGGCCCTCGAGCTCTTTCTTGTCTTTCTCGTCAATGATGGCGCATACCATTCCAAACATTCGATGTATGCGTTCGGCATAATGCACAATCTCCTTCTGGGCTTGCAGCACGGCAATTTCCGGCGTCTGTATGACACCTCTGCTGATGAAGTGCAAAGTGGTAGGGAGTTCCGCCTCGAGATTCTTTATGGGCAGTAGCTTGCATACGATTCGCTCCATCTGCGGGATAAAACCGATGAGCAGAGCTGTATTTAAGATGTTGAAACAGGTATGGAACATAGCCAGTACGACGGGAATCCGCGCAGCCTCTCCTGTCGCCGCAGGATCGTAGCCGACGATATGGCACACCATATTGACAAAGGGATAGAACACCGCGAGCACCCAGATGACGCCAAACAAGTTGAACAGCAGGTGGGCAAGTGCTGCTCGTCGGGCTTCAGTTCCTGCACCAAGAGCGGCAAGATTGGCCGTGGCCGTAGTGCCGATATTTTCGCCCATGACCAAGGCGATACCCATATAGATGGGCAACACGCCTGTGGAGCACAACAGTATGGTGATGGCCATCACGGCGGCCGACGACTGAACAATACAGGTGATGATAGTACCGGCTATCAGGAAGGCGAGGATGGTGAAATAGCTGCTGGTATCGAATGAGGCGAAGAAGTTGACCACATCTTCATTATGAGCCAAGTCCATATCGCGCCCTACACTACTCAACATGACCAACGACCAGAACAGGAAAGCAATACCGAAGAGGAAATCGCCTGCCACACGGTGGCGCTTCTTGTAGATAAGAACCATGCCAACGAGGAAAGCAGGAAACACGACGGCTGTGAGGTCGAGGTTGTAGCCCAGGGACATGATCCATGCTGTGAGCGTAGTACCGATGTTGGCTCCCATGATGACCGAGATGGCTTGTGCCAGCGTGAGCAAGCCTGCTGAAACGAACGATACGGTCATCACCGTCGTTGCCGAGGAGGACTGAACGGCGCAAGTGACCATGGTTCCTGTCAGCATACCGCTGAATCGGTTGCCTGTCATACGGGCTAAAACGTGTCGCAAACTGGGGCCGGTCATTTTCTGCAAGGCATCACTCATGGTCTTCATGCCGTAGATGAGCAATGCCAATGAACCGAGCAAACGAAATAACAATTCAATCGTCATATAATTGTCTGTTTTATGATGACGCCGCAAAGGTATGCAAAAACATTCAAAACACCCTAAAAATGGCGATTACAATTCGGTTACATCTGCTATTTTCTCAGAAACTCGCTGGGCGTGAGGCCCGTGATGCGTTTGAAGAGACGAGTGAAGTGGTGGGGATAATTGAAGCCGAGGAGGCGGGAGGTCTCGTTGACGTTGTGGCCGTTCATCAGCAGGCTCTTGGCTTGGTTGATGACGTATTTGTGAATGTAGCTGATGGCTGTGCCGCCCGTAGTTTTTTTAATGATGTCGCCGAGGTAACGGGCTGAATAGGCCAGCTCGGAGGCGCAGTAGGCTACGGTAGGCAGGCCGCGCGTCAGTTGTCGGTTCTCGCGGAAATAGGTCTGAAGTAGATTGTGGAAGCGTTTCAGCAGATCGTTGGCGCCCTTGTCCTCTTCGGAAAGCTGGCGCAGGTAGATGCGGTTGCAGTATTCGAGGATCAGGCGCAGATACCCGAGCAGGATGTTTCTTAATGATGGCGAGTCTTCATGTGTGATAAGCTCCTCTCTCATTTGAGCCACCAACTGCGTGATGCTGAGCCATTCATCGGGCTCCATTCTCAGCGAGTCTGCGAAAAAATACGAGAAGAACTGATAGCTGTCGATCTGACGTTCCAGCTCCGAACCGTGCAGCAGTTCGGGCGACCACATTAGTACCCATCCGCTCAGCGAGATGCGTTCGTCGTTGTCCTCCAGTCCCCCTATCTGTCCGGGTTCCACGGCGATGATGGAGCCGTCGCTCACCTGCAATCGCCTCATGCCGTAGGAGAGATTATGGGGAAACTGTCGTTGGATAAACAGGCCATACACGCCATAGTTGTTGAGGCTATGGCGGAAGGGCTGCAGTTCGTCGTAGTGGATGATGCTGACCAGCGGGTGTAGCACAGGCGCTTCCACGAACCGTGCATAGTCATTGGGGCTATTAACTCTCAGAATCTTCTTCATTGCAGGCGAAAAGGCTCTATTGTGCAGCAAAGGTATAAAAAGGAAGGGAAAATAGTCTAATAATGGTATTTATTTTATGCTTTTTAAGTACTTTCTGCGAAATTGGTATACATTCAGCCAATATATGTAACACCTATTTATAATAATGTGTGTATCTTTGCAGCCAGAAACCCAACACGAAAGAATTATGTTAGGCAACTTTTCTTATTACAACCCCACCAAACTTTATTTTGGTGATGAGTCCCTGAACTTCCTCAAGGACGAACTGAAGGGCTACGGCCCCGTGGTGCTGCTGAACTACGGCAGCGGCAGCGTGAAGCGCAACGGCATCTACGATCAGGTGGTAGCCATCTTGAAAGAGGCTGGCAAGACCATTGTCGAGAACCCTGGTGTGATGACCAATCCCACTTTAGAGAAGCTGCACGAGGGCGTGAAGATAGCCCGCGAGAATGATGTAGATCTGATTCTTGCCCTCGGCGGCGGCAGCGTATGCGACTATTCGAAGGCGGTGGCAGCTTCCGTGTTCTACGATGGCGACTACTGGGATCAGTTCTGGCTGAAGCAGCAGAACCCCGCCGAGGATCAGCGACTGCTGCCTGTAGGCTGCATTCTGACGATGGCAGGCACAGGCTCGGAGATGAACGCCGGCACGGTGATTACCGATGCCGAGCACACCTTCAAGGTAGGCCACGTGTTCGACAGCCGCCTGATGCCGAAGTTCTCCATCCTCAACCCGAAGTTCACGATGACCGTGCCCGAGAACCAGATGAAGGCTGGCATCTACGATATCATGAACCACGTCATGGAGCAGTATTTCAGCGATTTCGACGACAACACGAGCGACTATCTGGCCGAGGGCCTGATGCGTTCTGTCATCCACAGCAGCCGCATTGCCGTGAAGAATCCGCAGGATTACGAGGCACGTTCCAATATTATGTGGACGGCCACCTGGGCGCTGAACACCCTCATCGGACTGGGCAAGAAGGAGGACTGGATGGTTCATATGATAGGGCACAGCGTGGGTGCCTGGACGCACGCCCCTCACGGCTTCGCCCTCGCCTCAGTTTCAATGGCCTATTATCGTCGCGCCATGCAGAACGGTCTGCCCAAATTCGTGCGCTTTGCCAAGAACGTGTGGAATATCAGTGGCGAGGATATGACCGACGAGCAGACCGCAGAAGCAGGCCTGCAAGCCCTTAAAGCCTGGATGCTGGAGGTTGGCCTGCCGTTGACCATCAGCGAACTGGGTGCCACGGCCGAGATGATTCCCGGCATCACCGAAACCACCGTTGTCTATCCTACCGGTTATCTGAACCTGACGAAGGAGGACGTGACAGAGATTCTGAAGGAGAGCCTGTGAGTTGAAGCGGAAGGCCTCTCCACAGTTCCTCCCTAGTGAGGGAGGGGTGGTTCTCAACGATTCAACTTTATAAAACGCAAATCGGTCATTATACAAAATTGAAATATCCAGGTTAATATGAAACAGATTCTATTCATACTTTCCGCACTGCTGTTCTGCTGCTGTTCATCGGACAGCGAGGTGAATGCCGTGGAGCCCGCTCAAGCCGGTAAGACGCTGGTGGTGTACTACAGCTACACGGGCAACTGCCGCGCTATTGTCAACACACTAACCAGCCAGATTCAAGCCGATGTGTTGGAGATTCAGCCTGCCGAGAAGGGACTGAAGTACGAGGCCAATGGCTATGCATTAGGTACTCAATTGTTGAACGCTATCCAGGCGAATCCCAACGACCTCAGCAGCTATCCCGCCATCGACCCCGTGGAGACCTCGCTCGGCGATTATCAGAACATCATCATCGTGACGCCGCTATGGTGGAGCCAGATGGCAGCCATTATGCAGACCTATCTGTTCCAGAGTGCCTCTGAGATGGCTGGCAAACACGTGGCGATGATTGTGTCGAGCCATTCGAGCGGTATCAGCGGAGTGGTCAGAGATGCCCGTCGATTGCTGCCCGAGGTGACGTGGATGGGCGATGCGCTGTGGATTAATGCCAGCAACCATTCTAAACGAGCTTCGCTGATTGAGAGTTGGCTCAAGACTTTGAATTTTGCTGAAGGACAAACTACTATGGATAAAATGTACATCACCATTGGCGGACAGACGCAGAGCGTGACGCTCGTCGATAATGCCGCCACACGGGCTCTGGTCGAGAAACTGAAGCAGGCATCCGTCACCGTGACGCTCAGCAGCAGCGGCGGTTTTGAGATCTGGGGTGCTTTGGGGTTCTCGCTGCCCACCAGTAACCAGCAGATTACGGCCGAGGCAGGCGATGTCATCCTCTACAACGGCAGCAATATATGCCTGTTCTATGGCTCTAACTCATGGAGCTACACGCGCCTGGGCAAGATTGACGGACTCAACGAGAGTGAGCTGCGCAGCTTCCTGAAGGCTGGCGAGAGCAATATCAGCGTGAGGCTGGCGCTGGATAATAAGACCGGCATAAGAGCGAGCCTCACCCCTGACTCCTCTCCAAGGGGCGAGGGGAGTATATACTCCATGAATGGGCAGAGGGTGAAGAATCCGACTAAAGGAATATATGTCAAGGACGGCAAAAAGATAGCATTATAGAATCTGGAATATCTATAGAATCAAGAGAATCAGAAAACCATCCGACTTATGAAAAGAGTTATTGTTATTTCTACGAGCCTGCGTCGCGGCTCAAACAGCGACATACTGGCCGACCAGTTCGTGGAAGGTGCAAAAGCAGCTGGGAACGAGGTCGAGAAGATTTCGCTTGTCGGCAAGGAAATTCAGTTCTGCAAGGGCTGTTTCGGCTGCCAGAAGTTGGGCCGCTGCGTCATCGACGATGATGTGAACGAAATCATGGGTAAGGTCATGCAGGCCGACGTAGTCTGCTGGGCAACACCTATTTACTACTACGAGATGAGCGGGCAGATGAAGACGCTCATCGACCGCATGAATGCGATGTATGAACAGGACTATCAGTTCCGCGATGTCTATCTACTCACGACGGCTGCCGAGAATGAGACCGAGACACCGAAGCGTGCAGAGATAGGTCTGACGGGTTGGATAGACTGCTATCCTAAGTCGCATCTGTCAGGCCACCTTTTCTGCGGAGGCGTTAACGAAGCCCGCGAGATTGAGGGCAATGCCAAGCTGCAGGAGGCTTTCGAATTAGGTAAGAACGTATAACAAGATGAAAAAGATTCTTTTAGCCGCAGCCATGGTGGGCTCGATGCTCGCAAGCTGCACAACGAACAACAAACCAACTACAGACGAGAATATGGCACAGGAATTAGAACTGACGCAGGAGTGGGACAAGGTATTCCCGCTGAGCGACAAGGTGGACCACAAGAAGGTCACGTTTAAGACACAATACGGACTGACATTGGCTGCAGACCTTTATACGCCTGCGGCGAGTGAAAAGTTTAAAGTGAAAAGTGAAAAATTGCCTGCCATTGCCGTCTCCGGTCCCTTCGGTGCTACAAAGGAGCAATCCAGCGGTCTATATGCCATGCGTATGGCTGAGCGAGGTTTCGTGGCCTTGGCTTTCGACCCTTCCTACACGGGTGAGAGCAGCGGTGAACCGCGTCGCACGGCTTCGCCCGACATCAATACCGAGGACTTCATGGCTGCCGTGGATTTCTTGTCGCAGTTGGAGGATGTGGATGCCAATCGCATTGGCATTATCGGCATATGCGGGTGGGGTGGTATTGCCCTGAACGCAGCCGCAGCCGACACGCGCATCAAGGCTACCGTTGCCTCTACGATGTATGATATGACCCGCGTGAGCGGCAATGGCTACTTCGACAGCGAGGACAAGGAGGAGACTCGTCATGCCGCCCGCGAGGCACTCTCCAAGCAACGTCTCTCCGACCCCTTGGCTATGGCTGGCGGTGTGGTTGACCCGCTTCCTGCCGATGCACCACAGTTTGTCAAAGATTACTTTGACTACTACAAGACCGAGCGCGGTTATCATGCCCGTAGCGGCAACTCCAATGACGGATGGCGCACTATCGGTACGCAGGCCTATGCCAACAGCCGTTTCCTCTACTACATTAATGAGATACGTTCAGCTGTGCTCGTCATGCATGGCGAGAAAGCACATTCCCGTTACTTCGGCGAGGCTGCTTATCACTACATGGTCGAGGGTAAGGCCGAGGGCTACAACACCGTCAGCAAGCCCAATCCCAACCCCGAGAACAAGCAGTTGCTCATCATCCCCGGAGCCTCGCATTGCGACCTCTATGATGGCGGTTACACGGAGCTTACGGGAAAGGGTGAGTCTAAGAACCTCATTCCCTGGGACACGCTGGCCGAGTTCTTCGCCGAGAATCTGAAGTAAAACTTAGGCTTATTGGCTTATAAGGCCGTTCATACATGTCGGTATGGCCGTTCATACATGCCGGTATGACCGTTCATACAAGCTGGTATGACCGTTCATACAAGCTGGTATGACCGTTCATACTTACCGATAAGGTTAGATTATCATGGTCAAGAGCCTAAAGCTCTCCGCCATGAAGCCCCTGGCCCCAAGGCGATGGGCGATAAATTCAAGAAAACAAAGAAAAACAAATGAAACGATTCGTTTTACTTTTAATAGCTGTATTGACTATGGCAACAGTAAACAGTCAGACGCTGTCGGAGCGTCAAAAAGGATTGGCCGCTTGTGCCTGCCTGATGGCACAGGGCGATTTGGAACGTCTGGAGCCAGCCGTGCGCGCGGCTTTGGACAACGGAGTGACCATCAACGAACTGAAGGAAGCCTTCTCGCAGCTCTATGCCTACACGGGCTTCCCACGAAGTCTGAATGCGCTGGGCGTACTGAACAAGGTTTTGGAGAACAAACAGGCAACGTGGCAAGAGGGCAAGCCCTGGACGCGCCCTGCCGAGTGGGACGATGCCCGCAAGGCCTACGAACTGGGTGTGAAGAATCAGACACAGCTCTCTGGACGTCCGTTCAACTACGATTTCTGTCCTCAGGACGATTACTATCTGAAGTCGCACCTCTTCGGCGACATCTTCGCCGGCGACCAGCTCTCTGCCGCCGACCGCGAGATAGTGACCGTAGCAGCCCTGAGCGGCTTGGAGGGCGTTGCTCCGCAGCTGGCCGCCCACAAGCAGGGAGCCGTGAATATGGGCAACAGTCAGCAGCTGGTTGACGAGCTCTCGGCTTGGCTCGGCAGCGAGGGTTACACCCTGCACAGCCAATGGCCTAAAGGCGAGCCTAATCCCTACGGCAAGTATTTTATCGGTCAGAGCTATCTGGCTGATGTCGGCGGTGGTGTGATGAATGTTACCTTCGAGCCCCGCTGCCGCAACAACTGGCACGTCCATCACAAGCAGGTGCAGGTGCTGATTTGCGTCGCTGGCCGCGGTTGGTATCAGGAGTGGGGCATGGAAGCTGTGGAGATGACTCCAGGCACCGTCATCGCCATCCCTGCCGAGGCTAAGCACTGGCATGGAGCCGCCAAGGACTCGTGGTTCCAGCATCTGACCTATCACAAGGATGTGCAGGAAGGCGCCTCTAACGAATGGTTGGAGGCTGTGACAGATGAGGTCTATGACCAGCTGAAGTGATAAAAAAACTAAAAAATGATAAGTCCCAAGGTGATTGTTCTTCGCTTTGGGATTTTTTTCTTATTTTTGCAACTGCTTTAAGCGATAATTCACAAACTACTAAACAAGAACTCAACTATGAAAGAACAAGTTTTACAAGCCATGCGCGAGGCTGGAAAGCCCGTGTCGGCAGGCGATGTGACCAAGGCACTTGGTGCCGACCGTAAGGAAGTTGACAAGGCTTTTGCCGAGTTGAAGAAAGAGGGTGCCATCGTGTCGCCCGTTCGCTGCAAGTGGGAACCGGCTAAATGACATGAAGAGAACCGTCTCTCATGTTCTTCAAATCTAAAAACAAATGTGATTATGATCATTAAGGCAATTCGCATGTTCGACGGCGGTTTCATGAATCAGCCGTTTGCCTTCGGCGGTGAGGAAGGCAAGGACCAGTTTGACGAACAGATTATATACCGCAGCAGCCTCCAGAATTTTCTCATCGATACCGGCAGCGAGGTCATCCTTGTTGACACAGGATTCAAGGCCGACTTTGCTGCACCCGCCAAGAAGTTAGGCGCTCCCCTCTACATGGGCGAGAAGGTGGCCGGTTACATGGAGGCGTTCGCTGCCGCCGGCTACAAGCCGGAGCAGGTGACGAAGATTCTCATCACCCACAAGCATCCTGACCACAGCGCCTGCATCACTGAATTCCCCAATGCCAAAGTGTATATCTCGCCCGAGGATGCCGACGCGATGAAGCTGGTAGGCGACAACATCATCAGAGCTGAGTATGGAGCTGTTTACAAGAATTTCCCCAATGCCCAGCAGGTAGCCCACGGCATCTGGTTTATCGAGGCCAAAGGTCACACAAAGGGTAACAGTATTATCATCGCCGAGAACGACGGTCTGTATTATATGTTCCATGGTGATGTGACTTATTGTGACGCTGCCTTGAAAGCCAACAAACTGAGCATTGTCTTTGAGGACAAGGATGCCGCCCGCGAGACATTAGACCGTGTGCGTGAGTTCATCAAACAAAATCCTACAGTCTATCTGTCTACTCATTGCCCCGAAGGCTATGAGAACCTTGAGATGAAACGGGTAATGAAACTTTAAGCATGGACCGCAGTCAGGAGATAATTCGTACCAGTTGGATAGGCATTGCCGCCAACGTGCTGCTTGCGGGCTTTAAAGCCGCCGTGGGCATTTTGGCCAGTTCGGTGGCCATTGTGATGGACGCCGTCAACAACCTGAGCGATGCTCTTTCGAGCGTCATCACAATCATCGGCACAAAGCTCTCACAACGGCCTGCCGACCGCAAGCATCCCTTCGGCTTTGGGCGCATCGAGTATTTCAGCGCCATCATCATAGCCGTCATAGTGCTCTCGGCAGGTATCACCTCGCTCATCGAATCCGTCAAGAAGATTTTCAACCCGACGGAACCCGAGTACACTACCACGACGCTTGTGGTCATCGTGGTAGCCATAGTGGTGAAGCTGGTGCTGGGACAGTATGTGAAGCGCAAGGGCGAGCAACTGAAGAGCGATGCGCTGATAGCCTCGGGCTCGGATGCCCTGTTCGATGCCGTCATCACCCTGGCCACGCTCGTCTCGGCAGGCGTCATGTTGCTTTGGGGCGTATCGCTCGACGGCATCCTCGGTGCCTTGATTTCATTGGTTATCATCAAGGCCGGTATCGAGATGCTGGCATCGCCCGTCAACGAGTTGCTGGGCACAAGCATCCCTGCTGAACTCACCAGCCAAATCAAGAAGGAGGTGGCCGACTTCGAAGGCGTGCATGGCGTGTATGACCTGATTCTGCACAACTACGGTCCCGACGTGAAGATCGGTTCGCTACACATTAATGTATATGATACAATGTCGGCTCATGAGATCCATGCCTTGACGCGCAAGATTTCAAACTCTATGTTTGATCGGCATGGCATCATAATGACCGTAGGCGTTTATGCCGTGGCCACTGGCGAGAACCGACGTGCCGAATTGCAGACCAAGGTCATGCAGACGCTTTCTGCTCACGAAGAGATAGTTCAGGTGCACGGTTTCCTCTACTCCGAGGCCGATAGGATGCTTTCCGTCGATGTCGTTCCGGACATCTCCGTTCACGACGATGCAGCGCTTGTCCGCCAACTTACCAGCGAGGTGCAGCCGTTGGTGCCCGACCTTCAGGTTGTCATTGTAGTGGACCACAACTATAGCGAGTAACTGCAGTCTGAATCTTGGCTGATGACGTAACGGAAATACCCAAGGAAAGCATAGGCTCGACCGCAAGATGCTAGATTTATTGCTGAAATATAGATAAGAACACTAAACACAAACCCTAAAACGACAAACGAATATGGATAGACGAGATTTTATCAGGAAAGCGGCGGTGGTCGCAGCAGGAGCGGCTGTCGCATCGCCTGTGTCGGCCGTGAGTTCATCGGCTGAGGCCGGCAAGACGCTCAAGGTGCTGCTGGTGAACGGCAGTCCGCGGGCCGACGGCAACACGTTCTGCTGCCTGCAGGAAATCGAGGCGCAGCTGTCGAAGCACGGTGTGCAGGCCGAAATCGTTCAGATAGGTCGTCAGCCCGTTCGTATGTGCATCAACTGTGGCGGATGCCGCCGCAACAACGGCAAGGGCTGCGTGTTCGACGATGACGTCTTGAAGGAGATTACCGAGAAGATGGCCGAGGCCGATGCTCTGGTTGTAGGCACGCCCGTCTATTACGGCCAGCCCAACGGAGCGGTCCTCGCCGTGATGCAACGCCTGTTCTTCGCGGCTGGCCACTTGGTGCAGAACAAACCTGCTGCCGCCTTGGCCGTTTGTCGTCGCGGCGGCGCCACAGCCACCCTTCAGACCATGAACATGATGTTTGAGATGATGAACATGCCTGTCGTAACGTCGCAATACTGGAACATAGCCTACGGTGGCGGTAAGGGCGAGGTCAAGCAAGACACCGAGGGCATGCAAACCATGCGCACCCTCGCCACCAATATGGCCTTCCTATTGAAGAAGATTCATGCCGAAGGCCAACCCACTCCCCAGCGCGACGAGCGACCTACGTTTATGAATTTCATCCGATAAATAATTGTCAAGCAAGATGAAAACGATTATAAACAATAAGCAGCTGATTGCTTATAGCGGTCTTCATTGCGGAGTCGGCAGAAAATACCTTATGGAGAAATGCGCCCATCATCCAACGCTGGTGCAGAAGTGTAAAAAACTATTTGTGCTCATTTGTGGCTTGGCCATCAGTTTCGGAGCTTGGGCAACAGGACAAGACGGCGACATCATCATTATCAATAGTGAACGCTGGATCTTGTTAGGAAAACCCATTGAGGCTCATTCTGCCATTTACAATGATTTGCTGAAAGTCTTACCACAGGGAAGGACTACAACCACGGCCAATTGGGATGGCTATACAGCTTATTGGAGCATCAAGCGCGAGCGGCTTTGTCTTGACAGTATAGCGGTCGAATTTTACAACAAGGAAAGACAACAACACAACGAAAGAAGTCTTCCTTCTGCCGAGCTGCGCCGTGTATTTAAGGATTATTTTGAGAGGCAAAACATCGTTGCGACTTGGTTCACTGGTAAACTCAGGGTCGCGAAAGGGGATATTCTTTATTACCAACATGATGGCTATGAGAGGAATTATGAATTTGAACAGACAATGGCTGTCAAAAATGGAAAGATAACAGAAAGAATGTCATATCGCAACAGAATTGCTGTCAATGGCTTTTCGCTTTCTGATTGCCAAACACCAGAGGATTTTAAGGCGAAGTTGCAGTTGCGCATCAACGATTATCCAGAACTCATAGGCGTGAATAGGATTATCTTTACAATTAAAGATATTCATGTTGATTCAAAAGGAAATCTTATCGATTGTCAGGTCACGGCAACTGTGAGACGTCAAGGTAAAAGCGGTTCTCAGAAGAGCGAGCGATTGGCAAAAGATGTGAAGAGCATGTTGAAAAATATCCGTCCCTGGAAGACCTTATTTATTAATGGTGAATATGTGTCGCCAGATCGGCCAGGCTATAATATACCTTACCTCTTGGACAAATAGTATGTATCTTTGAGTGTTAAAGTGAAATCTCATAGAAATCAATAAAGCCAATGTGTATGAAAAAACTGATACTGACATTTGCGGCCATCTGCTTTGCTGTAGCTCTGCATGCCCAGGACGACCAGGCAACGGCTGTCACCCTCCGCGTGGGTGATGCTGCGATGACCGTAGACCCTGCCCGAGGCGGTAAAATCCTCTCGCTGAAACACCAGGAGCAGGAGGTGCTCTCGCAGTCGCGCTTCCCCGAGTCCTTCGGCAGTACTTTCTGGACCAGTCCGCAGAAGGAATGGAACTGGCCTCCCGTGTCGGAGTTTGACAAGCAACCTTACCAAGTGGTGCAGCGTGCCGACAATCGCCTTGTCATAGCCAGTCCCGTGTGCGAGCGCTTGGGAATGAGCGTGGGCAAGGAATTTGCTACCGACGCCTCCGACGGAGCCTTCGTAGTCACATATTCCATAAAGAACGAGGGCGCTGAGCCCCGTAGCGTTGCGCCTTGGGAGATTACTCGCGTGGCAAACTCCGGCGGCCTTATCTTCTTTGCCCCTACCGATAGTATCTGGCCTGCGGGGCTGATGAACTTCCAGTTTGGCGACGGCGCTGCCTGGTACACGACCGACGAGGCGCCGCGCAACCGCAAGGTCAATGCCGACGGCCGCGGATGGCTGGCCTATTGTGCCGACGGTTTGCTGCTCGTGAAGAAGTTCCAGGACCTGCTGTCCGGTCAGCCTGCTCCGGGCGAGGCTGAGGTACAGGTGTATGTGAACCGCGGCAAGACCTACATCGAGCTCGAGAGCCAGGGCGCCTATACGCTGCTGCAGCCGGGCGAGTCGCTCACTTGGACTGTGCGCTGGCATCTGATGCCCGTCGACAAGAACCTGTCCCGCAGTGGGCTGATGCAACGCGTCAACGGCCTTTTCTCCGAAAACTAACGGAAAACGGCCTTTTGTTGAATAGACACATTAATTAGATATGAAACGAAACTTGATTCTTGCGACTTTCTGCCTCTTAGCTTTAGTCAGTCTCGCCCAGACACTTCCTTATAAGAATCCGCAGCTGACGGCCGAGCAGCGCGCTGACGATTTGCTGCAGCGCCTGACGCTCGACGAGAAAGTGCAACTGATGATGGACACCTCGCCCGCCGTAGAGCGGTTGCAAGTGCCGCAGTTCCAGTGGTGGAACGAGGCGTTGCACGGCGTCGGGCGCAACGGCTATGCCACGGTCTTCCCCATCACCATGGCGATGGCTGCGTCGTGGGACGATGCCCTTTTGCACCGCGTGTTCACGGCCGTGAGCGACGAGGCGCGTGTGAAGGCTCGTCAGGCCAAGCGCTCGGGTAATATCCGTCGCTATCAGAGCCTCTCGTTCTGGACGCCCAACATCAATCTCTTCCGCGATCCGCGCTGGGGCCGCGGACAGGAGACCTACGGCGAGGACCCGCTGCTCACCTCGCGCATGGGCCTTGCCGTGGTGCGCGGTTTGCAAGGCATGACCTATGACGGACGATGGCTCTCGGCGCCTGACACGCCGGCTGCTCAGGGCGCTCCGTTCTACAAGAAAATCCTGGCGTGTGCCAAGCATTTTGCCGTGCATAGCGGACCTGAATGGAACCGTCACACGTTCAATGTCGAGGACTTGCCCCTGCGCGACCAATGGGAGACCTATCTGCCGGCGTTCAAGGCACTGGTGCAGGAAGGTCAGGTGGCCGAGATTATGTGTGCCTACCAGCGCATCGACGGCCAGCCATGTTGCAGTCAAACGCGCTACGAGCAGCAGATACTGCGCGACGAATGGGGCTTCCAAGGACTCATCACTAGCGACTGCGGCGCCATACGCGATTTCCTGCCCAACTGGCACAACACCGCCAAGGACAGCGAGCAAGCCTCGGCACAGGCCGTGCTTGCCGGCACCGATGTGGAGTGTGGCTCGGAGTACCGTCATCTGCCCGAGGCCGTGCGCCGAGGGGACATCAAGGAGAGTGACCTCGACCGCTCGCTGCGCCGCCTGCTCATCGCCCGTTTCCAGATAGGCGATTTCGATAGCGACGACCTTGTGCCGTGGACCAAGATTCCCGACAGCGTAGTGGCGTCGGCGCCTCATAAGCAGCTCGCCCTCGACATGGCACGCAAGAGCATCGTGTTGCTGAAGAACAACGGTGTGCTGCCGTTAGACGCTACACGCTCGATGCCGAACGCTCAACTTATAGTCATGGGGCCTAACGCCAACGACTCCGTGATGCAATGGGGCAACTACGCTGGCTATCCGACGAAGACCGTCACTGCCCTCGAGGGCATCCGCCGTCTGCTGGGCGATGTACCCTACGTTCAGGGCTGCGACCTGACGCGCAACGAGAGTATCGAAAGCCGTTTCGCTGAAATCCGCAACCGGCAGGGCGCCGCAGGCATGACGGCTGTTTACTACAACAATACAGATATGACTGGCACGCCCGTCGCCACCGTCAACATGACCGAGCCCGTGAAACTCAGCAACGGCGGCAACACCGTCTTCGCGCCTGGCGTGAACCTCGAGCAGTTCTCCGCCCGTCTGGAGGGCACGCTCATTCCCACACGCGACGAGACACTCCTCTTCACCATCAGCGGCGACGACAAACTGCGTCTGCTGGTGAACGGCGACACGCTGGTCAACCTCTGGCAAGCACGCCAGCGCATCCAGCAGGCGCAGCAGGAGGTAGCCGTCAAGGCCGGACAACGCTATCGCATACAGATTGACTACGTGCAGGAGGCGGGCTATGGAGCCCTGAATTTCGATATCCAGCACAAGGCCGTGCCGACGCCTGAGCAGTTGCTGGCGCAGGTGGGAATGGCCGGTACCGTCGTCTTCGTCGGCGGTATATCACCTCGTGTCGAAGGCGAGGAGATGCGCGTCAGCGAGCCCGGCTTCCGTGGCGGCGACCGCACAAGCATCGAACTGCCGCAGGCGCAGCGTGATGTGTTGCGCTGGCTGCACGAGGCGGGCAAGAAGGTGGTTTTCGTCAACTGCTCGGGCGGTGCCGTAGCGATGGTGCCCGAACTGGAGACCTGCGACGCCATCATCCAATGGTGGTATGGGGGTGAACAAGGAGGTACGGCGCTAGCCGAGGTGCTGACAGGCCGCTACAATCCCAGCGGCAAACTGCCCGTCACCTTCTATCGCAGCACCGACGACCTGCCTGATTTCGAGGACTACACGATGAAGAACCGCACCTATCGCTACTTCACTGGCGAGCCGCTGTTTGCCTTCGGGCACGGACTGAGCTACACCACGTTTGCGTTCAAGGGCTTGAAGGCTAAGAAACTGGCGGGCGGCGACGTAGAGGTAAGCGTCACGGTGAAGAACACAGGCAAGCGGGACGGCATGGAGACGGTGCAGTACTATTTCCGTCGCACCGCCGACACCGAGGGTCCGCTCAAGACGCTATGCGGCTATCAGCAAGTCCATCTTAAAGCTGGCGAGCAGCGCACGGTAACAACCGTAATACCCCGCCGACAACTTGAATCATGGGACACCGCTACCAACACCATCCGCTTCGTGACTGGACAATACGAGCTGATGGCAGGTCCCTCGAGCGCCGACCGCTCGCTGCTGAAGCGCAACGTTCAGTTAACCTCATAACCTCTCAACCTCATAACCTCACAAAATGATAAGAAAAGCCAATCAAAACGACATCCCGGGACTGATAAAACTGCTGTATCAGGCCGACGCGGTGCATAACGGGATACGCCCCGACCTCTTCAAATCCAATACGCCCAAGTACGCCGAGCACGAGCTGGAAGAGATTCTTGCCGACGAGAGCAAGCCCATCTTCGTGTACGACGACGGTGGGGTAGTGGGCCATGCCTTCTGCCAGATTACCGAGATTCGCGACCACCGGTTGCTGCAGGACATCAAGACGCTGTATATCGACGATATCTGTGTTGACGAGCAGCAACGCGGCCACCATATAGGGCAGGCGTTGTATGCGTTTGTCCGTGATTATGCACGCTCCATAGGCTGCTACAACATCACCCTGAACGTGTGGGAAGGCAACGATCCCGCCATGGCATTCTACAAAAGCATGGGTATGGGCGTGCAGAAAACAGGCATGGAAATAATTCTTTAAGGTATTATGAATATCATCTCACATTTCATAAGGACTTGGCTCTTAATAGCCGTAGTAGCCATCTGCGGCTCGCTCAGCTGTGTTACATGTTCTTCCAACGACGATAACCTGCCGGCCCAACCGACCGTCGAGCGCATTGAGCAACGCGGAAAGATACTCATCGGCACTACCGGCGATTACAGGCCGCTCTCGTTTCGCGAGCCCGATGGCACCTATTGGGGCTTCGGCATAGAGATGGCAAAGAAGATAGCCGAGCATCTGAAGGTCAACATAGGCTTCATACCTACCTCATGGCCTACGCTCACGGCCGACGTCATGGCTGAACCGCAGATGTTCGACCTCGCCATAGGCGGCATCACCATTACCGAAGCCCGTTGCGCAACGATGCTTATGAGCGATGGCTATCTGGTCAACGGCAAGACCATTCTATGCCGAGCATCTGAGGCGGACCGCTATCGTTCGTTGGCGGATTTGGACAAGCCTGAGGTGCGTGTGATGGTGAATCCGGGCGGACTGAACGAGAAATTTGCCAACGAAAACCTCACGCATGCCACGATTATCGTCTACGACAAGAACGAGGAGATACCGACACGTGTTGCCGAGGGCATGGCCGACGTGATGATAACAGAGATCACCGAGGCGCCCTATTATGTGCAGACGGACCCCCGCTTGGCAGCTCCGCTCCTCAAGCAGCCTTTCACCCATGGCGAGATAGGCGTGCTAATGCGCAAAGGCCAAGAGGATTTGCTCGCTCACGTCAACGCTGTGATACGCCAGATGAAAACCGACGGCTCGCTGCGGCGGCTGCACGAGAAGTATGGATTGGAGTACGGATATTAGGATAGTTGACGGCCTTATTTAGTTGACAGTCTTATTTAGTTGACAGTTGACAGTTGACAATTGGCACTTCAAGAACTCTAAACTCTAAACTCTAAACTCTAAACTCTAAACTCTTAACTCTTAACTCATCTTGAAGCTAATCACTCCCCTCGCCCTTTGGAGAGGGGTCGGGGGTGAGGCTTCTTAACTCTTAACTCGGGACCTAACAAACAAAAACAATGAAGATTTTGATTTTACAAGCCTCGCCACGCGCGAATGGCAACACCGCTTGGATGGCGGAAGAGTACAAGAAGGCAGCAGAGGCTGCAGGCAACGAGGTAACGCTCGTCAACGTATCTAGGAAAAAGATTGCGGGCTGTCTGGCCTGTGAGTACTGCCACGTCAAGGGCAACGGCGCCTGCATCCAGAAGGATGATATGCAGGAGCTCTACCCGCTCATGGCTGAGGCCGAGGTGATTGTGCTGGCAGCTCCTATCTACTACTTCACGCTCTGCGCTCAGATTCAGGCTCCCATCCAACGCATGTACTGCGTCAACAGCCCTGCCAAGGTGAAGAAGATGGCGCTGCTCGTTTCCTCTTATTCTCCCGGCGTCTATGACGGTGCCACGGCTGAATTCCGCGACATTTGCAACTACTGGAAGGTAGAGAACATGGGTATGGTCACCGCCAAGATTGACGAGCAGAAGACCGAAGAGACACGTCAGAAGATCGTGGCCCTCGTAAACAAGTTGTAAAGCCTTAAGTGATGATAGACCAGATTATTGCTTTCAACAAGACTTTCGTGGCCGAGAAAGGCTACGAAAAGTATCTTACCGACAAGTATCCGGATAAGAAGCTGGCGGTGCTCTCGTGTATGGACACCCGTTTGACGGAACTGCTCCCCGCTGCACTCGGCCTCAAGAACGGCGACGCCAAGATTATCAAGAATGCCGGCGGTCTGGTTATCTCGGCTTTCGACTCGGCCATGCGCAGCCTTATCGTAGCCATCTACGAGCTGGGTGTGGAGGAGATTATGGTCGTGGCCCACTCGCATTGCGGAGCTTGTCATATGAGCTTCGAACATTTCCACCACGAGATGATAGCGCGTGGCGTGACGGACGAGACGCTCGACACTATTCAGCAGTGCGGCATAGACCTCCACCATTGGCTGGAGGGATTCAAGGACACGCCGACATCGGTGCGCAAGACCGTAGAGACTATCCGCACGCATCCGCTTGTGCCTAAGGACATCGCCGTCCGCGGCTTCATCATCGACTCCGAGACGGGAGCGTTGGAAGAAGTGATGCCGCTTGACGGAGGAAGTTGATTTACTCGCTTCGCTCGTAGGGAAGTTAAAGAAGTTAAAGAAGTTACCGCTCGCTCTGCTCGCTGAGAAGTTAAAGACGAATGTTTTGCAAATAGCTTCCACTTCGAGACTCCTCACAATCCCGAGAATGATAACAGTTCTTGAAACTACCGTCTTTAACTCCTTTAACTCCTTTAACTTCTTTCGCTCGGCCGAAGGACGCTTCTTCGAGCAAAGCGAGTCTGAAGAACTCCCCCCCAAAAACAACTCCTTTAACACCCCAAAAAATACTCCCCACCCCCCCAACGCCTAGACATTCGTCTTAACTCCTTTAACTCCTTTAACTCCTAAAAAAAACAACTCCTTTAACTTCCAAATCCCAATGTCCCTCTCCTTACTCATCGGCCTGTTAATCCCCCTGCTGGGCACCATGCTCGGCGCGGCCTTCGTCTTTCTGATGAAGGATGGTATATCGTTGCGGCTGCAGAAAGCCCTGCTCGGCTTTGCGTCGGGTGTCATGGTGGCTGCGTCAGTGTGGTCGCTGCTCATCCCTGCCATTGAGATGGAAGAGGGTAGGGGTGCATGGGCCGTGCTGCCGGCAGCTGTCGGCTTCGTGTTGGGCATGGGATTTCTGCTGCTCATCGACGAACTGACTCCACACCTGCATATCGGTACCGACACGCCTGAAGGCCCTCGCTCACGTCTCTCGCGCACGGCAATGCTCACCCTCGCCGTCACCATCCACAACCTGCCCGAGGGCATGGCTGTGGGCGTTGTGTTTGCCGGTGCAGAGGGCGGTGTCGGAGGCTTGTCGCTGGCCGCAGCGCTGGCCGTATCGATAGGTATTGCCATTCAGAACATCCCCGAAGGAGCCATCATCTCCATGCCCATGCGTGCTGCGGGCAACTCCAAGTGGCGCTCCTTCCTCATCGGCAGCCTCAGCGGTGCCGTAGAGCCGTTGGGGGGCTTGGCGGTGGTGCTGCTGGCGTCTCTGATGACGCCCGCCCTGCCTTATCTCCTGGCCTTTGCGGCAGGCGCTATGTTATATGTCGTAGTTGAGGAACTCATCCCTGAAGCCTCAGAGGGCAAGCACAGCAACCTCAGCACCATAGGCTTTGCCATAGGTTTTGTGATGATGATGGTGCTCGATGTGGTCATGGGATAAATCTATGAAAACATGCTATGCTACACCTGAATAAAGTACACCATATCGCCGTCATCAGCTCCGACTATCCGAGGAGCCTGGACTTCTACACCCGCGTGCTGGGCCTGCGCGTGCTTGCTGAGAACTACCGCGCTGAGCGTCGGTCCTACAAGGCGGATTTGGCTCTCGGCAACGATTACATCATAGAACTGTTCTCGTTTCCTTCGCCTCCTCCGCGAGTGACCAATCCCGAGGCCGCAGGGCTCAGGCATCTGGCATTCGAGGTGGACAGCCTGGACGATGAGATAGCCGAGCTGGACAAGTTAGGCATCGCTCACGAAGCGGTCAGGGTTGACGAACTTACTCAGAAGCGTTTCCTGTTCCTGAAAGACCCTGACGGACTGCCTATAGAGCTCTATGAACAGTAGTATTCCGAGTATGAAGAAGAAAACAAGCGCCCGAGAGATAAAAACGTAGGAACTCACCTACAGCCTAATAATGTCGCTTTATGAAGCAAGAAGTTAATCCCAAAGAAACCAGTCGCGCACAGGCTTTTGAACTGTGGATGAAGTCGCCCATGCCTATGGTGACGCTCGTCAAGACCTTCGACGTGACGCGCCTGCTGAAGGCGAGCCGTCGGCAAGGCCTGAAGTTCAACATGCTCCTCTGCTGGAGCATCGGCAAAGCAGCCAGCCAGATTCCTGAGTTCTATCTGTTGCCTACCGACGGCAAGCTGTTCCGCTTCGACCGCTTGGGCATCAACGTGATTGTGGACAACGGGCAAGGAGGCATCAGCAACTGCGACATACCTTACAGCGACGACCTCCGTCAGTTCACTCGCGACTACGACGCGCTCACGCATGAGGCGGCCACAGCATGCCGTGACATCAACGACGACGAGGCGATGATTATCGGAACATCGGCCGTAGTAGGCACTGAGCTCGACTGCATAGTCAACCAATATACCGGCATCTTCAACAACCCTTTCCTCGTATGGGGCAGATACAGGCGGCATTGGTTCAAGACCACACTGACCATTTCCCTGCAATTCCATCACGCCCAGTTCGACGGCCGCCAAGCCGCCCTCTTCCTGGAACGATTGCAACAGACGCTGAAGACATGGAAGTAACGAATCTACTGACCTTCACCCACCGCCAGCAGCTGAGGGAGTGGCTAATGCAGAACCACCTCTCGGAGCAGTCGTGCTGGGTGGCTTGCAACAGGTCTAAGACACCTAAGCCCGACACCCTTCCTTACCTCGAAATCGTGGAAGAGGCGCTCTGCTTCGGGTGGATAGACTCCACGCTGAAGAAACTGCCCGACGGCCGCCTGGCACAACGTCTGTCGCCCCGACGAAAAGGCAGTCACTGGACCGGACTGAACAGACAACGATGCCGCGACCTCGAAGCCCGCGGGCTGATGACGGAGGCGGGGCGGAGAGCACTAAGAAATGAAAAGTGAAAAGTGAAAAGTGAAAAATGAAAGGCAATAATATAGGAGATGGCACAGAAGATGTTTAATAAGACAACGAATTTTACGAATTTAACGAATTCTTTCTTGTCCTATAGCCCTAACTTTGCATAGCCGCTTTGCCCGAAGAAGCGTCCTTTGGCCGAGCGCGTTTCAATAAGACATTTTCGTGACTTTCGAAGTAGAAATTGTAATTCGTCTAATTCGTATAATTAGTTGTCAAAAAAGAAGAATGTGCCAACTGCTATATTACGCCCAAATGAAAAATGAAAATGAAAAATGAAAAATAGGTCTATCTATGATGAAAGAATATATTTCTCAACCGACGGCGTTCCCGTTTGTTGACGGTGAACAACCCTGGGAGGTCGTAGACAAGCTCTGCACAACCATCACTCAGCTCATCGGGACGCTCGATGACGAATTCGACATCAAGGACGGTGTGGCCATCCACAAGACGGCCGTCATCGGGCATAACGTCACCATCAAAGCGCCAGCCATCATCTCGGCCGACTGCTTCGTAGGCTCCAATTCCTTTCTCCGTAACGGCGTCTTCCTGGCTCCAGGGGCGAAGGTGGGCATCAGCTGCGAGGTGAAGACTTCGGCGATGCTCGAAGGAAGTGCGATTGCTCATTTCAACTTCGTGGGCGACAGCATAATAGGTCACGACGTGAACGTTGAGGCGGGAGCCATCCTCTGCAACCATTACAACGAACGCGAGGACGACACGGTGTTTGTCGTTATCGACGATAAGCGCATCTGCACGGGCGTGCATAAGTTCGGCTCACTTGTGGGCGACCGCTGCCGCATTGGTGCTAATTCTGTGCTCTCACCCGGAACACTCCTGAAGCCCCGAACCATCGTTCGCCGTTTGGAACTCGTTGAACAAGACCCGCAATAACGCTAAAGAGCTATACAAGCATTAAAACGATTATGCACATGAAGAAAATCATTAAAAGAGGCTGCGGCTGCCTGCTGGGCGCTGTATTATTATTCGTCATCGCAGGAGCCATAGCGATGTATGTGTTTAAACCTAAGTGGCACGACGCCTACGGACAACGCTTCACGGATATCGCCTACGGCAGCCGTGAGCACAACACCTACGACTTGTACCTGCCCACCGACGCTGCGCAGAAGGACAGTCTGGCGCTCATCCTGTATGTCCACGGCGGCTCGTGGATAGGCGGCGACAAGCACGACCATCTCAGGGACTGCTACACGTGGGTGCAGAAGGGGTATGCCACGGCCACTATGAACTATAGCTTGCTGACAGAGGACAGCGTCTCGCTCCTCACCATGCAGGACGAGATAGACGCCTGCATCCGGCATATCCAACGCTTCGCCGCCGAGCAAGGCGCTAACATCCGGCAGATGTCCATCGGCGGCACATCGGCGGGCGGACATCTGGCCATGATGTTTGCCTACAGCCGTTCGCATCCGCTGCCCATACGCTTTGCTGCCGTCAAGGTAGGTCCCGCCGATTTACGCATCCTGTTCCCCTACAATGCTGAAGCCAAGGCGGAGGACGTCTCGAACTTCGTGTTCAGCTGCATAGGCGAGCGCCAGGACGCTTCATCCCTCACGCCCGAACAGCTCGACAGCATCAAGCTGCTGGCATCGCCCGTCTTCTATATCAACGATTCCACGGCCCTGCCCGCCATCTTTGCCTATGGCGAACAGGACGGTTTGGTCAAGCCTGACCACTACCATGCGTTGCAGGCTCGGTACGACAGCCTTGGCCGAGCCTATGACCTGATTGTCTACCCCAACTCTAATCACTTCCTGATGAGCGACAAGGATTGCAGCGAGCGCTACGACAGCACGCTGAATGCCTACTGCAAGCAATATTTCGGCTACTGATTGCCATCTGAACATGAATTACCGTCTTTAAAGATAATTCGCAAATTGTGATTAACCGCAGAAGTATGAATAAAGTAAGAATCACGGCTGTGCGCCAGACCGAATATCCCGATCTGATGGTGCAATACGAGAATCCCATCGAGCACACGTGTGATGTGTGTCTGGGGCAGCAATGGACGTCCATCGGCGGTCAGCGTCCCGAGGGCCTGTGCCCGTCGGCCTGGTCGTCGATGCGCGAGTTCGTGGAGGCATTGGCCCGTGGCGAAGGCAATTTCTTCGACGGCTGGATGCAGAACCCCATGAGCGCCATGATCAGCTGCAACGACGGCTTCCGTCCCGTCAGCTTCTACCTCGAAGTCGTTGAGTAGTCTTGTCCCCAAAACCGCTAATCGCCGCGTAGCAGCTAAGTCAGCGGGAGTGCCACTGCGTGGCAGAAATCTCACAAATCTTTTCAAATCAAACAAATATATTTATCAATGGACTTAATAGCAGAACATAACCAGCAGTATGAGTTCTTCCGCGAAATAGCAGGATTAGCCATGAAGGTACATAACAAATACCATTACGGCCTTTTGGAATCGGCTTATGAGGCCGCCTTGAGATATCTTTTGGAACAAAATGGGCATGAGGTTGAACGTCAGGTGTTCCTTCCGATTTATTGGGATGACGTGGAATTAGACCAAACCTATAGGATGGACTTGGTAATTGACGGCAACATTATTGTTGAACTGAAAGCCATCGCACATATTGACACACCACATCGTCGACAGCTTTGGAGCTATATGAATCTAACGCACTTGCCATTTGGCATGCTTATCAATTTCAGTCCCGATGGACTATATTCCGAATGGTATCACCGCGACTCTAAAACAGGTATCATTGACAAAGTTAAATTGCTATAAGAGAGATTTGTAAGATTTGGACAGATTTGAAAGATTTCTCGCGAAGCGACTCTAACCATTGCGAAGCAGATATGCCAAGGGAGTGCCACTGCGTGGCAGAAATCCCACAAATCTTTTCAAATCAAACAAATATGATTTAATCTAACAAATATGCTGGCAATGCTAAGTTGCGAAGAGAGAGATTTGTAAGATTTGGACAGATTTGAAAGATTTCTCGCGAAGCGACTAAACAGTTTAAAGAGTCCTTAGTCCTAATCGCCGCAGCACATCGTCCATAGTGCCGCAGAAAGGGCCTGAGGCTTCCAACTTGATGCTCGCCACGGCCGACGCGAAATGGGCGGCACGCTCGGGCGTATCACCCAGACGGCGGCGCAGGACATAAGCCATGACATACGTGTCGCCACAGCCCGTGGCATCTACGATGCGCTCAGGTTCGTAGGGCGGGATATCGAAGAACTGCCCGCCGGCATAGACCACCGAGCCGTAGCTGCCCAACGTCAGCAACACCTCACGCACGCCCCATTCAGCCAATATCTCGCAGGCATGGTGCTGGTCGGGCTCGCCCGTGAGCACTTCTATCTCGTGTTCGTTCACCTTCAGTATGTCGATGTAGCGCAGCGCCTCCAGTTTATCCGTCCAGTCGCAGGCAAAGACCTGCTCGCCGCGCACCTCCCGCAGGTAACCCTGGGCATCAACGACCAACGTGCCGCGCGCCGACAGCTGACGCAGCACGGCGAGGTCGAAGTCGTCGGCCAGCAAGCTTCCCAGCACGATATACTCGGCTTCGAGGTCGGCAAGCTTCTCGCAGGTGAACGGGTCGGCCTTGGCTCTCACGCGTTGCTGGCGGTTGTTTTGGTCGGCGCCGTAGATATTCTCGAAGTACACGGTCTCGCGGCTGGGAATCACCTCCACGTCGATGCCTTCGCGCCGCATATCATCCACCGCCTTCATATCCTTCTCGGCCAACGAGGTGACGAGGCGGTAGCTGATGTCCGAGTGCTCGCCCAGGAGGTGGCGCAGGCCATACGAGAAATAGAACGATGTGCCGCCCGGCATATGCAAGTCGCGGTCAGGAGTTATGATGCGGTCGTGGGTGATATGTCCCACACAAATAATGTCTGTCTTCATTTAATTACGGTAACAACGGAAATAACGGAAATATTCGTTTAATTCTTCAGACTCGCTTCGCTCGAAGAAGCGTCCTTCGGCTGAGCGCGTTTCAAATAATCTAATCTGTTTAATCCGTTCAATCTGTAGAGTGAAGATAATTTCGTGACTTTCGTGACTTTCGATGTAGAAATATTTATTCGTTTAATTCTTCAGACTCGCTTTGCTCGAAGAAACGTCCTTCGGCCGAGCGCGTATAATTCGTTGTTTAAAAGAAAATTATGTTAATTTGTTAATTTGTTAATCTGTTAATCTGTCATTCGCCCTTCTCCTAGCAAATATCAGCACCACGATATATCCGGCCAGGGGAATCAGGAAGGGTAGTGTGAGCGAGCCCGAGCGGTCGGCCAGCAGCGCCATCAGCAGGAAGCCGCAGCCGCCCACCGGCGTCATCATCAGCAGCGACGACGCGCTCTTCGTCAGGCCGCCCAGCCCCTGCAGCGTCAGCGAGAAGATGGTAGGGAACATGATAGCCTCGAAGAAATAATTGGCAATCAGCAGCGCCAGCGAGAACTGATAACCCACTACGCCCAGCTGACTGTTCAGGAAGAGCAGCCCGATGCTCAGCACCGTGCCGCAGGCGCACCACAGCAGCACACGCTCCGCCGCTATGCGCCGCATTATCCAGCTACCCACGAAGCGACCGCCCATGAATATGAACAACGACAAGCCCAGGATATACGACGCGTTGGCAGCCGTAAGCCAACCCATGCCCGTGGTGAAGTTCACGAAATAACTGTTGATACTTATCTCGCTCACCTCATAAGCCAGCAAGGCCGACAGCCCGAACACAAACGCGCGGTTGCGGAACAGCTGTCGTATGTTGGCCCAGCCCGACGGCCCGCCGTTGGCCTCCTCCGCCACAGCCTCGCCGGCGGCAGCGTCCTCCTCAGCTTGAATCTCGGGCAACTGCGAGCGCGAGAACACGAAGGCCACCAGCAGCACCACAACACCCATCACCACGTAAGGCATCGACACGTCGGTGCCGCTCCCGCCGAAGAGCAGGCCGCCCACCACGATGGGCGCCAGCGCCGAGCCCATGCCGTTGAACGACTGCGACAGGTTCAGCCTGCTGCTGGCCGTCTCCACAGGTCCCAGCTGCGTAGCATAGGGATTCGCTGCCGTTTCCAGGAACACCAGTCCGCAGGCTATCACGAACAGGGCCGCCAGATAGCCCGCAAAGGAATTGGCCCATGTGCCGGGCACGAACAGGAAGGCGCCCACGGCATATAGCAGCAGACCTATCACCACGCCCCGCTTATATCCCACCCGGTTTATGAGCAGTCCGGCGGGGATAGCCATCAGGAAATAGCCCAGATACGTCGTCACCTGCACCAGCGACGACTGCGTGATCGAGATATTCAGTTCCGTCTGGAAATGCTTGTTCAGCACATCCAGTATGGCGCGGGCGAAGCCCCATAGGAAAAACAACGAAGTGATGAGCACGAACGGCACCACGTAGCGCTGTTCGGTGAGTGATGGTCGCGGATTCTTGTCTGTCATATTTTCAAGCATAAAAACGGTTTTTCGTCCCCCCCTTTTTCTCTTTCGCGCAACAAAGTAACAACAAATTCACGACAATCACTCGACAAATCCATTATTTTTTTCAAAATACTTGAATAGAATAATGTGGGAAAAAGATTGTTGAAACAAAATAATCACTATCTTTGTGGCGCTGAAACAACATTAATATCCTTGGCGATAATATAGGACATGGCACAAGAGATGTTTTATCATACAACGAATTTTACCAATTTCACGAATTTCAGAGCCACACGCTTCGCAAGGTGTCGAAAGTAAGCGAGGCTGTTCAACATTCTTGTTTCTTCGCGCAGCCGCGACGCTTGCGAAGCCGTCGCAAATTAGTGTAATTCGTTAGGAATCAACTGATACTCAAGGACCTGATATTCGTGTAATTCGCGAATTCTTCAGACTCGCTTCGCTCGAAGAAGCGTCGCAAGCGCCGAGCGCGTGGTTCAAAAGAAGAATGAATCTGTTTAATCCGTTCAATCTGTAGAGTTAAGATAAATTCGTTTAATTCGCGTAATTTGTTGTCAAAAAAGAATAATGTGCCAACTGCACTATCACGCCCATAACATAAGTTTGGAGATGAAGAAACTATACCTTGTACTGCTACTGCTCGCCGCTTGGAGCAGCCTGCACAGCGATACGCTGAACGACAAGCTGCAGCGCCTGCCCGTCTTCGATGCCCTGGCCTCGCAACGAACCCCTTACGACTGGCTCTTGGAGCCCGCTAAGAGCTGCGCCGAGGTCTATCGCTCGGCCGACGGCAAGTCGCTGATTCTGGCCAACGGCATGGTTTGGCGCACGTTCCGAATCACTCCCAACCTCGCCACCACCGACTACGTGAACCGCATGACCGGCGAACGTATGCTGCGCGCCGTCAGTCCCGAAGGCTCCATAACCCTCGACGGCCACACCTACAGCATAGGTGGTCTGAAGGGGCAGCAAGAGCGCGGTTACCTGCTCGAGCAGTGGATTGCCGAGCTGACAGCCGTCGACAGCGCGTTCCAGGTCTGCGACTTCGAGGTGCGTCCCCTGCAGAGCCGCATCCCCTGGAAAAAGGTGCGCTGGTCGCTCGTCGGCGAGCCCGATTCAGGAACCGAACTGGTGTTCACCCTGCGCGGACAGGGCGAGCTGAGCCGCGTCACTATCCTCCTGCATGTAGGCCTCTACGACCACCTGCCCGTCCTGCGCAAGTCCCTCGAACTGCTCAACGAGAGCGGGCAGACGGTCAACGTAGATGCCTTCCGCCTCGAACAGCTTGCCTTCTTCGAGCCCGACTCTCCGTCCGGCATGCCCGTGAGTAGCTGGCTGCTGCCCAATATCCACGTGGAGACGGACTACCAGATGCGCGGCTCGTTCACAGAGAAGGAGACTGACCGCACCGAGCACTGGACCACCGACCCGCAATATACGTCGCAGCGCAACTACGGTCTGCAGACGCCCTGCATCCTCCAGGTCTATCCCGAGACGGGGCCCGACCAGCCCGTTCCTGCACAGCAGACCTTCCAGAGCTTTGCCGTTTACGAGATGCCGTTCGACAGCTGGGACCGCGAGCGCAAGGGGCTCTTCACACGCCGGATGCGCATGCACGTGTCGCCCTGGACCACTCAGAACCCCATCTTCCTGCACCTGCTTTCCAGCGACCCCGCCGTCATCCGCCAGGCCGTAGACCAGTGCGTAGAGGTGGGCTACGAGATGATCATCATCAGCTTCGGCAGCGGTCTTAACATGGAGGACACGAGCCCCGCGAACATCAGCCGCTGGAAGGAAATGGTCGACTATGCGCGCTCGCGAGGCATAGAGATGGGCTGCTATTCGCTGCTCGCCAGCCGACGCGTGAACGATGAGTCGGATTGCATAAACCCCACTACCGGCAAGACGGGCGGCATGACCTTCGGAAACTCGCCCTGCCTCTGCAGCCAATGGGGCGAAGACTATTTCCGCCGGCTCGAGACCTTCCTTGACCAGACCGGGATGATGTGCCTCGAGCACGACGGCTCCTATCCCGGCGACCTCTGCGCCAGCAAGGCACATCCCTATCATCGTGGTCTCCTCGATTCGCAATGGAACCAGATGCGGCGCATCACCCAGTTCTATCACCGTCTCTCCGCCGCGGGCGTGTACATGAACGTGCCCGACTTCTACCTGATGAACGGCACTACGAAGACCTCCATCGGCTATAGGGAGGCGAACTGGAGCCTGCCGCGCGAGCGCCAGCTCATACATAGCCGCCAGCTGCTCTACGACTGCACTTGGGAGAATCCCGTAGGCGCCATGTGGAGCTTCGTGCCGCTCGTTCAGTACCATGGCGGCGGTAGCGCAGCCACCCTGGAACCGCTGAGTCAGCACCTGCAGGCCTATAAGATGCACATGGTGCAGAACTACGGCGCCGGCATTCAGGCATGCTATCGCGGGCCGAGGCTCTACGACACCGACGAGACAAAGCAGATGGTGAGCGATGTTATTTCGTGGTACAAGAAATACCGCCGCATACTCAACAGCGACATCATTCACCTTCGCAAACCCGACGCGCGCGACTGGGACGGACTCATGCACGTATCCACCGAGGGCCCCGAGCACGCACTGGCCATGCTCTATAATCCGTTGGACCAGGACATCCGGCGCACCGTCACCCTGCCACTCTACTATACAGGTCTGCGCGGCAAGGTACACATCCGCGAGCAGGAAGGCGCTGCCCGCAAGTACAAGCTCAACGCCCAGCACGAGGTCACACTCACTGTGGACATCCCCGCCCGCGGCTATACCTGGCTCGTGGTAGAGTAGTGGCCCTCTCACCGCTGCAAGGCAGCCCTAATCCCCGTCCCCAGGCAAACTCTTATTTTTCACTTTTAGCTTTGCTGACTTTCGTCACGACTCGGCAATTCAAGCAAGCTTGATTGCTCTCGCTGCTCCGAAAGTTCACTTTTCACTTTTCACTTCCCACGGAGTGGTCTCTCGTGAGAGTAGCCGTTGCTTTGGCTCGGGGTTGCTTCGCTGGGTTGGATATTGAGGGCAAACATCTAACCGCGGCGTAGCCGCCCTCACCCCTAACCGCGGCTTCAGCCGCTCTCACCGGCACCCGCTGGTGCCATTGTTTTGACTTTGCAAAATTACAAAGAACTGTCGGGACATGCAAGTATTCGGGGCTTTGTACCCAAAAAAACTTTTCGTCCCGGCAGTTTTCATTTGTTTCGCGGCAAATCAGCTTTTTTTGAGCCAATCGGGCTTGTTCTTCTCGAAGATTTCCTGCAGCTGTTCGGGCGTTGCGCGGTTGGCGTGAGCTTCTTCACGCGCCCGGCGCTGCTCCTCCCTGATCTGCCGGTCAATCTCGAGGTTCTTGCGCCGCCGTTCCTCGGCTTCGCGTTGCCGCTCTTCCTCGGCTTGCTTCCGCTTCTCGTCTTCAGTCAGTGCCACTGGCGGCGGGTTGTCGTAGTAGCCGTTCAGCACCTTGTCGAAATTCTCATCGCTCTCAAGCAGCCAGATAAGCGATGCAATGAAAGGTTTATTCCAGGCTCTGCCTTTAACTCGTCCGTTGAGGAAATCACTACGAGCCATTTTCTGAACGGCAATGACAAGGACCGTCTTTGAGTTATACGCATTCACTAAAGCTTATATTCTTCGGCCGTAGCCAGGCGAAACAAATTCAGCTGTCGGAATAGAACTTTTCTCTCGCTGTAAAGTATCGTTGAAGAACTTCAAAAAAGCGTCTACATCGATGCGTAAATCCTCTCGATTTTCTTCTTTGAAATTCTCGCGCGAATCAACCAACCCGTGTTGTGCTTCTTGCTGTTTTTCTTCTTTATTACTTTCTTTGCTTCTTTCTTTCATTTTTCTTCTTTTTATCGTTCTTATTTGCCTAGTGTTTCAGGGTACTAAATTAGACCTTGAACAACCTGGCCTTTTATCTTTCAACGCAGAGGCGCCGAGCCGCGAAGATTTTTGAGTTTTTGGAGTTCATTGCAATTGACCTTCGGTGAGTTCGCGGATAATCACAGCGCTTCGCGAGGCTGTGATTTTGGGGCGAAGAGGGCCTTTAGAGGATTGCCCTTGGGCCATCCGTGCCCGATGAGGGGAGCCAGAACTCCTCTGGCGACGGAGGGGAAGAGGCCATCCGGATGGGAAATTCTCTGCGAACTCTGGAGAGCACGAAGCTTGGCGCTTGCGCCGTTCGTGCGCCCCTGCGTCCTCCATAAGACCCTCCCCCAGCCTTTGCCGCCCTCCGCAGAAGAGGTCTGCTTCGGCCGCTCGAGGCCACTTTGTCACGTAAAATCTCGAACATCCCGGTGCCGAGAATAGCCTTTTCATTTATTGTTAAAATATTTCTTGTTTATTAAATGAAATTTTTATACATGACATTTTCTTCTCTCGTTCTTTTCTTCTTCAATTATCTTCTTCTCTTTTTCTCGTCCCGCCGTTCGACTGAGCCATCGTTCTTGATGTCAGCGCAAAGTTGCGCCCACATGCTTTCACCCATGCGGGTTCCCTGTTTCTTATAGCCTGTGTTGTTTCGTTGTTCTGTTTCATTTTTATTAGATTACAGAAGTTGTTTTTTTAGAAGTTGGTTTTTTGTTGGAAGTTGTTGTTTTAGGAGTTAAAGAAGTTAAGGAGTTATCGCTTCGCTCGCCCTTCGGGCAGGAGTTAAGACGATACCATCAAGACGAGTTATCATTCTCTGGCTTGTCAACTATCCGCTCGGCCCTTCCACCGCCTATTCGAGCGAAGCGAGGCCCTCTCCCTCACGGGGAGAGCGGGGAGAGAGGCCGCCCCCTGTTCTTCTCGCCCTCACATACGTTCATATTCGCGACTACGACCGTATGTAAATACACTTATGTCCGGACGTGTAAGTGAAGTGCAAGGTGAATGCAGAGCCGGGCTCGCTCGAGCCATGCTGAGCCGTAGCCTTCACTCGCGATGCAACTCAAATGCAGTGCAAAGGTAGGGACAAAAAAACACCCGATGAAGACAATGTTCATCGGGTGGGAGTTGGTGGGAGTTTTGGTGGGAGTTTTTTTTCATGTCATTCGTCGCAGCCGCCCAGGAGCCTGCCCATTTCCATGGCAATGCTTTGGTACTCTCTGAAACGTGAGCCCATGACAGGCGCATTGTTAGATTGCCACAGCGCCACCGGCTTGCTGAAGCTCTTCACTGCCATGAGAGCCACCTCCTTGGCCTCGGGCAGATGGCCATGCTCGGGCAGCAGGCGTCGCACACGCGTGCAGAAATCGCTGAAGTCGCCCTCGGGCGTCACGCAGTAGTCCAACATGGCTAATGCACGATATAGTCGCAATGTAAAGCTCCTGAAAGGAAAGCACTTTTGCGCAGACTCAATTTCCGCAAATAACCATCCTTCCAGGAGCCAGGAGTAGCGCCTCCCTATCGGGAGGGGTCGGGTGGGTCTTCAATTTTTCCCCAATATGATATTCACCAGGGCGGTGACGTCGGCGATGGTGACGCTGCCGTCGCCGTTGACATCGGCTACACCGCTGGCGGGGGCCTGGGTCTTGCCGAGGATGATGTTGACGAGGGCTGTGACGTCAGCGATGGTGACGCTGCCGTCGCCGTTGACATCGCCCCGCAGGAACTTTGCGGTGAAGTAGCCGGGACGGCCGGGGGCATCAGGACGGGCGTAGTTACCACCTACGAATTGGGAGCTGTACGTTGTGCCGTTGCCGCCCACAAGCTTGGTGCACCCATTGAACATATTCGTATATGTCCGCCCAATGCCCGCTTGCCAATCGTCGTTGCAGTAGATGGTTGTCAGGCTGCTGCAGGCTGAGAACATGTTGCCCATGTTTGTCACATTGGAAACATCGAAGCCGCTCACGTTCGTTGTTTAAGTAATAGTTGAGAGTTGAGAACCTAAACTATTATTCACTTGGATTTCACCTGCACGCCGGTGGCATATTCGTTTGTCTGGACAAAGCGGGGGAGGTTGTGGGGGGTGATGGTCTCGCGATTGACGGTGACGTGCTGCAGCGTGACACCGACGACACGGCGCTCCGCGTCGAGCCCCTTGATGGTGCTGGGCGGCAGCTGGCCGGCATCGCCGAGGAAACGGATGTGCTGGAAACGGACATCCTGGATATGGCGGCCGGCGGTGTTGTAAGGGCATATCTCCACGGCAAACATCTGTCCGCCACGCGTCTGGTCGAGCCATATATTGCGGAAGGTGATATGGCGGAAGGTGCCTTCGTCGCTGCCCATGACGGCCATGGCACCGCGCCAGGGCCACGACGTCTCGCGGGCCTCCAGGATGTGTATGTTCTCGAAGAGTATGCTGTCCATCGGCAGCTCGGCTTTCGTCTCGGGACCTACGAGGAGGTTATGGGCGCAGTCGGCCCATAGGGTGCAGTTGGTCATGGTGATGTGTGAGGTGGTATGTCCCGTGGGCGAAGGGAAGTTCTTGAGCGAGATATTGTCGTCGTAGTTGCGCAGGAAGCTGTTGCTGATGACCGCGTGGCGCGTGTTGAGGAGGTCGATGCCGTCGGAGTTGCGCATCCAGCATACTTGCTTGATATTGTCGATGCGCAGTTGGTCGCAGTCGGCGAAGCAGAGCGTCCACGAGGGCGAGCCGCGGAAGAAGATGCCTTCGACCTCGATGTCGCGGCACCCGCGCATATAGATGAGTGATTTGCGACGGGTGAAATCGTGTATGCTGCCCGAGCCGCATAGTAAGCCGCGCCCGGTGATGCGTATGTGCTCTGCCTCCAGCGCCTCGATGCGCCCGTATACGATGGCGCCCTCGTCGAGGAAGAGCGTCTGCCCGGAACGCAGGGTGATGAGCCCTGCCTCGTGTTCGCCGGGGCCGTAGTAGATGAGGCTGCCGTCGTCGGCGGGTTTGGCGGCAGGCAGGTCGGGAAAGACTAAGAGGTTGTGGTCGCGGTCGCCATCGAACTCCACGCTCACCTTCTGCCACGCGTAGAGCCGAAAGCGCACGGTGTGGTCGTCCACGCGTCTGGGCTTGATATGGTAGTCGGTAGGCCGGACCTGCACTTCGCGGAAGGGCGCTCCACGGCGCTTCACCTCCACCTCCACGCGGTTGGTGCCTTTGGCATTGAAGCCGCAGGTGAACATGGCCACGCTCATCAGCGTGCGGACTCGCCCGAGGGTGTCTGTGCCGTTAGGGCCTCGGTCGCCATCGGGGCCGCGCCGGTCTATGTTCGACACCAACGCTCCCACTACCTTGGCGGACTGCCACTCTCCGTGCCCGGAGCGGACGTTGACCTCGTAGTTGGACTTGCGGACGCGCTCGCGCTCGCTGAGGGTGGCATCGTCAACAGATTGCCACTGCTGTGCCTGCATGGTGCCTGCCCAGGTGAGGAGGCATAGGCTTATGCTGCAGATGATGTTTCGAAGGTTAGACAACAATTTATTTACGATTTGACGATTTACGATTTACAATTTATTTACGATTTGATAATTTACGATAATTCTTCAGACTCGCTTCTTCGAGCGCAGCGAGTCTGAAGGACCTTAACTTGTTAATGTGTTAATGTGTTAACTTATTCCTTGCCCAGTATGACGTTCACCAACTTCGTCACATCGGCAATGGTGATGTGGCCGTCGTGGTTCACGTCGTAGCGATCATAGGCTTCGTCTGTGGTGATTACCCAGGTGGTGCCAGTGAGGTCTTCGTTAGAGACGGTGAAGCATAGGAAGTCGCCATCGAGCGTCCCTTGAGAGGTGACATTGACACCGTCGCGTAGCACTTTCAGGGGGATAGTGTTGGTGGCATCTTTTGCTTCGATGCTCACGGCTCCGCCTACGACCGCAATCCTGTGCTGGATGTCCATAACCTCTGACAGTGAAACATTTCCCATCAGCAATTGAGGTCCATAAAGCGTTGCATCCACTAAATCCTTACTATCTTTTAGATCCCACCCTGTAATTTCTCTAACAGCTTTAATAACTGCTATTTTGTTTGTTCCATATCCAGTCAGATAGACGTCGAAGTTAGAGCCGACCTTTGTCAGGACGCGCAGCTTGGCCGAGGAGGCGGAAGTAATGGAGGCAGAGGTGGCTAACGAGTTGCAAGTGAGAGTGTCAGACTTCTCGCCGCGTGTGACGATGAGTTCTGCACCGATTGTGTTCTCGTTTCTCACCGCAGTCCACTGCATCTGGTTGCTTTGCTGTCCCACCAACCATACGGCGTCGGTAACTTGCATTTCAGGCACGGTGAGCGAATAGGTGTTGCCTGAGAGCGTGAGGTCGGAGATGCAATCCTGACCGTCGCGGGTAATCTGCGGAGTGGCGTCGTTCACCCGCGGCAGGTCGAACCGCACGTACTGCAGTCCGCTGGCGTTGATGTGTATTTTATTGGAACCTGAGTTTAGCACATACACTTCTTCCTCTGCCTGCTCGTCGGCCTCCTGATAGACGACGGTGAGTTTGGTCTCTTCGGGAAGTGACTGACCCACCACCGTCCAGTCGTAGCCGGTGACGACGTTTTCGTCCTTCTCGAAGATGATGGTCCATCCGGACGAGTAGAAATAGGATTCATCGACGAATTCGTAGTGGTAGGCGTCACTGTAGTATTCGAACTGGCTGGTGACATCCTCCCCGTCGCGATAGGCGGTGAATTTCTCACCCTTAGCAAGGTTGATGGTCACGAAATGGTCATAATCGCCCTTGTCGTCCATGACGACGGTGGCTGCGCAATCGCCCGTCAGTTCAGTGGAAGTCTCCCCGCTGAACCATACTTTGCTCTGTGCAGAGCCTTTGCAGACGATGCTCTGCTTGTAGCCATCCTCGACGACGGTTTCAGTCGGCCCCATGTCCACCAGGATGTTGTAGTCCTCCATGCCGAACTCATCGCCTCCTCCTTGTTCCATATCGACGGTGAACGTGTAGGTGTTTGTTGTGGCGTCGTATGAAGTCCAGTTCAGGTAATCGCCCCAGTAGATTCTTTCTTTCCCTTCGTTATCATCAGGCATGATATAACCCACGAGGAGGTTTCTCAGTTTCTGTCCCTTCAGCGGGGTCACTTCCAGCCTGTAGCCCCATCCTTCATCGTCAGGCAGAGGAATGGCAATGCTGGTGGTGGGGTTGACGCAGTTGATGGTCTGCTCGTAGCGGTACTCGTTTTCCTGATGGTCCCACTCCCAGAACTTGGTGAGTTTCACCTCGCCTTCGCCCATTCGCATCAGTGTGATCACGGGGTCGGGAATGCTTTCTCCTTCTCCTTGTGGGATAACATAGGCATAGCTGAAACGCGCTGAACTGATTGACGGGACAGAGAATACGATTTCATAGTTCCCGTCCACAGGTGTGGGGAGTGCGATGTTCTGCGTAGTCCCTGTGTTATAGAGCGTCAGCTTCAGGTCGTTGTTCAATAGGTAGGGAGTTGCAGGCATGGTCAGCTTTACCTCAGATCCGTAGTCGCAATCGATGAACCCGTTGAAGATGTTTCCATAGCGACGCGTCCCATCGCGCCTAATTTCGTAGGTGCCGGCAATGTAGCCTTCGCCCCCGTAGAAAGTCACTCGGCAATGTTTGTGATTCGCTTTCACTTCGTACGAAACATGTTCGTGCAGATTGCTTTCCTGATAGCCCACCACACCATCTTCCACCTCGAACAAGTCGGTTTCGTCGATGGGTTCGTCATTTCGGGTCACGGTAGGCACGTCCTCTGTCTCAGGGTCGTACTCGCATGTCAAAAGGTAGTTCTCCCCAAGATTGCCATCGGTACTCTTGAAGCCGTTTTCCCTCCCACCCACCAGGTAGTCTGGATGGGAGGTTTCGGAGTAATCCTCATTGCCAAGCGAATAGAGTTTCACGGGGCGTTTACTATAGTTCCAAAAAGTCAATGGATATTTCCAGGAGAAAGGCACGATGGCCTTGAAATCACTCCACACGGCGGCGGTCTTCATACTCTCCTTGATATATTGGGGCTGTATGTGCATGGTGATCTGACTGGCATGAATGAACATACCCCCCGAGAGAGTGGGGCAACCATCTGTGACATACACATCTGTCAGTGCGGGGAAATCGAATGTCCAGTCGCCTACAGTACCTGTCTGTCTGAATTTCGGCAGGCTAAGTGTCTTGAGCTTTGGCAGATTAAGATTGCTGAAATTCACGCCTCTGTCTTCGCCTTCCAAATCGTACAACCATATCGTAGTACCCCAAAAATTTGTATAAAATCTTTCAATATCAGCTCCGACTTCCGCGGAGAACGTGAGGCTTGTGATAATGTTATTCACAGAACCATAGAAAGTTGCCGAGATGCCTTCTACAATATATTCTTGACCACCGTTCGAAACATTCTTTGGTATCACACACTCTGCCGTGGTGACATCCCTCAGGGAAGTGATACGGGCAAAATGTCCTATGGTTGCTATATCGCCCGACCCATAAGGGGCGGTGGCCTTATAACCTTGGTATTCCACACCGTCTACATAGAACTTACCGCCTTCCGTCGTGTAGGTGACAATGGCAGCCGCGATGTTCTGAATGCCGATAAACATCAGCAACAGCAGCAGGAATATACTCTTGAAGATTTTCGTCGTTTTCATAGTTCCCTAAACCCCGCAGCACTTTAGTTTGACTTCGTTTATAAGTTCCTGAGCAACAAAAAGTTCTTCGACAAGCGAAGCGGCAAAGCCGAGCGGCCAAGGATTGTGCCATGTCAGATTGTTCACTTACCTTGGTGCTGCGTTTAACCCAAATAGATCCTAACGACCGATTTGGTTTTCAAGACAAGCAAAATCATCAATGACATGGCAAAGAAAAGCATAAAATCTGAAAACGTCGCTCCTTTTGGAGGAATATTTCATGTGAGAGAGCTTTTTTTCACGTTTCGTGGGGCCGGTTATCGACAAAGTGCCGGGTTTGCGATAAATTCGTTTAATTCGCGTAATTCTTCAGACTCGCTTCGCTCGAAGAAGCGTCGTAAGCGCCGAGCGCGCTGTTGAAAAAAGAAGTGATGCGTTAACGTGTTAATGTGTGCCGGTTGGTATAGTAATGTCTGATGAAAATGTGGGATTATTGTGCATTTTCTTTGGCCGTTTCAATTTCTTCGTATACTTTTGCAAAAGTAATGATGTAACGATAGTAATATGATGAAAAGAGAAGGGAACATGAAACATAGAATCTTTTCAATGATGTTGGTCGTCCTGCTCGCTTGCGGATGCCGCAATGGCAAGGCTGACGGGGCGCAGACGGACGGGAGAACTGATGAGATAACGGCTGAAATGGCGCTCGAGGGCGTCAGCAACTACTGCCATAGCGAGTACGACTGGAGCGCTGCCGAGGGTAATCCGGAGCTGATGTATGTGGCGATGGGCGAGGAGACGGACTCGGCTTACCAAGTGGTGTTTCGCAGCTACACGGGCGCTCAGGTGTTCTTCTATGTCGACAAGACGAGCGGCTCGACGCGCATGGTAGAGCATGTGCCGGCGCTCGGCATAGATAGCGAAGCAGGCACGATGGATTTGTTCGACTACCTGGATAAGCAGAACTGAAATACACGGAAAAGAACGGAAAAGAACGGAAAAGAACGGAAAAGAACGGAAAAGAACGGAAAAGAACGGAAAAGAACGGAAATATTCGTTTAATTCGTTGTACAAGAAATTAATGGGAATTATACGAATTAAACGAATTTACACTGCATTGTGGCTAAGCAGAGATAGGGCTTCGGGATTTGACGCGGAATTCATATGAGATAGTAAAGGCAAAATACAAGACGAGGTAGCAACGACGGCACCCGTCATGAAAACCTGGCGTTGGAATTAATGAATCTTTCACCTACGAATCCCTGACAGACTTGACCGGCGATGAGGTCGAAATGTTGGAAGACGGGTGGGGTAGGCGTCAGGTCGTAGTAGTCCATCTCTGCGATGGGCAGACAGAAGTATTCCAGTTGGTCGTAGCTCGTATAGAGACGCGACAGCACAGCGTTGTTATCGAATATCCAACGTTTCACATCGTCCTCGACGTTGAAGTTCACCATGCCCGAACAGCGAACGGAAATGTTGTCAGCATAAGCCAATATCTCAACATTGGGATTCTGACGCAGCTCCCGCCAAACGGCTTTCTTGGCAGAAGTAGCAAAGTAGAGCACATGTCCTTCCTGCTTCATGATTTGGAAGATGCGCAATTTAGGCAGATTGCCCTCGCAGGTGGCGAGGGCAATCTCGTTGTGGTCTTTCAGAAACTGAATAGTTCGTTCAAACATCTCGTTTACCATTTCAGCTCTTCATTTAATATTACGCCGTCGGTCATGGGGCTGTCGGTTTCGGTGAAGGCATTGGCCTTGTACTGGATGCAGAGCATCGTGAGGTTCTCACTGCCTGTGTTCTTCAGTGCACGCTTGCCGTCGGGAGCTACGCGTATGATGGCGCCCTCGCTGACGGGGAAGATCTCGCCGTCTACCTGATACTGTCCTTCGCCCTTCAGGATAAAGTAAAGTTCCTCGTGAGTTTTGTGAGTGTGCAGGAAACCGCTGTCCTGACCTGGGACGAGTGTCTGGAACGAGAACTCGCTGCCTGTAGCACCTACGGCCTGACCGGCAAACACCTTGCCTTGAATCGTCATTTCGGGGCCCATCGGCAACTCATGCTCGATAATCTCATCCATCTTTCCTACGCTGACAGCGCAATAATTCTTACCACTCTTAATTGTCTCAATCTGTTTCATTGTTTCTTTTGTTTAAATGGTTATTTATTTCGTTTTGACGCTGCAAAGGTAAGGCCACTTTTTCATTCCCGCAAGAAGGCACTTTTTGGTGTGATAGTTACCAAAAAGTAGGAATTAGGATGTTATCGGCTTTCCCTGTTAGCGGGATTAACTTAGATTAACATAGTTCAATGTCGTTACTTGGTAACTTTTTGCTACCTTTGCCGTGCAAACTCCAAATTGTCAAATAGTAAATAGTAAATTGTCAAATTGTAAATTATATGGCAGATTTCAAGGCAGAGTACTTAGCCTGTCCCATCAGGCAAGTCATCAGTCGCTTCGGCGACAAGTGGTCTTTGCTCGTGCTCTTTTTATTGAACAGGAGCGAGACAGGCGTTTTGCGGTTCAATGAGATTCGTCGGCTTATGACAGACTGTTCGCAGAAGATGCTCTCGCAGACGTTGAAGAATTTGGAGCAGAGCCACCTCGTTCATCGCGAGGTGTATGCGGAAGTGCCGCCTCGTGTAGAATACTCCCTGACGGAAACGGGATTGTCTCTCATGCCGTCCATCATCTCCCTCATAGAATGGGGCAAAGAACATTTCGAGGAGGTGGTAACAGATTGAGATGATGACCGTCTCACTTGGAACAGTTAACAGTGTAAAATATGACAAGACAGGAAGCCATTGAAGCCCGGCATAGCGTAAGGGCATATAAGGACCAGCCGTTGAGCCAGGAAGTCATCAAGGTGCTGGAAGAAGAGATTGTGAAGCTAAACCGTGAAGGGCTGCTCCATATCCAATTGATCCTCAACGAGCCGAAGGCGTTTCAGGGGACGATAGCCAAATACGGCAAGTTCCGTAATGCCAATAACTATTTGGTTATGGCTGGTCGAAAAGCCGAGGACCTCGATGAGCGTGTAGGCTACTACGGAGAGCGTCTTGTCTTACTCGCCCAAACGCTGGGCTTGAATACCTGCTGGGTAGGCCTCAGCTACACGAAGGTGCCGGGAACCTATGTGCTTGGCGAAGACGAGAAGATAGTCTGCTACATTGCCATCGGCTATGGTGAAACCCAAGGCGCCGGTCATAAAATCAAGACCATTGAGCAAGTGAGCCGTTCGGCCGTAAGGACGCTTGGCTCGTCCAAGAATGCTAGCGACGCCACCCCATCGTGGTTCCGTCGAGGCGTCGAAGCAGCCCTGCTTGCGCCTACTGCCGTGAACCAGCAGAAATTCTCGTTCGAGTACCTCGGAATGAAAGATGGCCGCCATCAGGTGCGAGCCAAGAAAGGCTTCTCGCTGATTGGCTACACGCAGATAGACTTAGGCATCGCCAAGTATCATTTTGAGGTAGGTGCTGGAGATGTCGACTTTGATTGGGTATAAAAGAATGTCTAAGCTGATAAATCGGAATTCATTGTATATGAAAATTTTTAAACAAATCACAAACAATTGGGATAATGACCAAGTAGGAATACTACGTCAATTTAATATTGACGCAAAAGAAAAGGGCGAGACCGATTGGTTTAATATATATCGTATAAATCTATATGATCTTAATACATATATGCAATTGAAGCCATTTTTCGAGAAGTGGGAAGTCCAAGATGTTTTAGGCACTGATTTTACGAAAAAAGAAGTATTGTCGGCTGATTATTGCATTATTGATCGTTGGAACGATTATGGTTATCCGATGCCAGATAATGACGGGAGTTATTTGTATAAAACCTACGAAACGAAAGAAATGTGCCCAAAATGTGGAGTAGGTAAAGTGCAAAAAGATAATTTCAGGGTTAAAAAAGTTCCTAAATATCCTATTTGGGGATTGGGATGGATTTTTGACGAGTTCTTCGTGCGAACAGATCTCTACCAGAAGATATTCAAGCCATTGGGCATAGAATGTCGTCCTTTACGAAAATACAAAGATGATTCAATAATAGAATCCTTTGTTCAATTGGTTATTCCAGTAATTGATGAACCGCTGGATTTGACCTACTATGAATCCTGGACATGTCCTATGTGTGGAACAACAAAATATAATGCCATGACTATAGGTTACTATCCACTTCAAGAACATCCACTACCATACATTTATAAAAGCAAGGAGATTTATGGCGATGGTTTTTCTGCATATAGAAAAATATTCGTATCTGCTTGTCTTCGTGACTTGATGATAGAAAATAAAATGATGGGATTTAGGTCTTTTGTTCCATGCGCCAAAGCCGACGAATTGAGCATAAAAAATCAAGAATTGATGAAATGGCCAAAAAATATAAAGACAATGGGATTTGATATAGGTAATCTCAGAATAGCAATTCCAGAATAATGTGTATTGATTATGCCCGTTCGATAGTGAATATAGATGAAGCCATCAATCGGATATATTCCAATTTAGAGTATTATTTTTAAGTTATGGATTTCAAGAATAAAGTAGCCGTAATAACCGGCGGTGCGTGCCGTAGTGACAAAAGACGTTGAACCGAATCATCGTTGGTGGTGTACCTGCCAAAGTGATTAAGAAGATAAATATAACAAACAGATAAATCGGAAATTATTGGCATGAATAGAAATAATACAGAATTCTTATTAAGTGGTAATCGTTCTTTCTTAAGGACGGATTATGAGATTGGTTCTATTAATAAGGATGAGGCTGATAGCGCATTTAAGTTGTATAAGAGGCAATATATTGATACTCTTCTCAAATCGAAAGGTTTTCATAAATATAAAACAAATGCATATGTTAGACGTAATCAAGTAGATGTGTTAGAGTATGTTGACCTGCAGAAAGAAAAAAATGGTTTAAGAACTTTCACTGTCAATTATGGTCTGACTGCACTTTATATTCCACATGGATTCATTAACTGGGATAAATACGAAAGAATTGGAATGCTAATCTGCCAAAAAGATATATGGTGGGATTTTGCCAACGAAGATATTGCAAAAGCCAGCTTTGAGAATGTGGCAAAAGCCATTGAAGAGTTTGTCATACCATGGTTTGATGCACGTTCAAATGATGACTCCATTAAGAAAATGCTGTTAGATGAAAGAGAAGAATATGGATGGAGTATATATAAACAAGCATGGCTTGAGGCGATAGATCATCGCTGCAATCTTTCTGAAACGATTGAAGAAAACATCAAATTATTCAGATTGCCCAAAAGCCTTCAATGATTTCGAAAAATTCCAATTTAACGAACTGAAACAAAACATTATCATGATGGAGCAGTTTAGAGAAATGATGGAGCAGCGAGAGCAGAGTCAAGCGAGCTTGCGCTCTGCCGAGTCGCGACAGAATTCGACATTTCGTCAAATGAGGCGCAAACGCCAGCAGCTTTCGGAAGAGGAGAGCATCAGCATACTCCGGAAATCCACGGCGGGGACATTGGCTTTGCTTGGAGACAACGACTATCCGTATGCCGTCCCCATCAGTTATGTCTATCACGAAGGTAAGCTGTTCTTCCACAGCGCTCTGACCGGTCATAAAGTCGATGCCATACGCAAGTGTGACAAGGCCTCATTTTGCGTCATTGAGCGGGATGATGTTCAACCGGAGAAATATACCACTTTCTTTCGGAGTGTGATAGCCTTTGGTCGAATCCATATCATAGAGGACGAAACCGAGAAGTTGGCAATAGCCCGAATGTTGGGGAACAGATATAACCCCAACCATGATGAGGCGCTTCAGAAAGAGATAGAAAATGGCTTGTCGCGCATGCTGGCCATACGTCTTGACATAGAGCACCTGACGGGAAAGGAGTCGATAGAGCTGATGAGGCAGCGTTGAACAGGGGCACAGGCATCACTGACAGAGTTATGTCGCGAATAGAGAGATTTGCAAGATATCCCGAGCGGCGACTTAGAACAACTAATATCGAAAAAAAATATGTACAGTTTAAAGTATAAAGTGACAACGAGCACATGCGACAGCGAAGGGCGGCTGAAACTCTATTCCGCCCTGCAGATGATGCAGGATTGCTCGGAGATGTGGATAGACTCGGAACCTCAGGTGAAGGACTATTTCGAGCAGCAGAACATGGCACAATTGCTGGCAACACGCCAGGTGGAGATCATCCGTGTGCCCGAATATAAGGAGGAGCTGACGGTGACAACCTCAGTCTATGGCATGAAGCCTATGTTTGGCTTCCGCAACACGTTTATCTACGACGCCGAGGGACAGCCGTGCTACAAGACATGGAGCATGGGGGCCTTCGTGGATATGGCGACGGGCAAGCTTAAGCGCGTGGACGACAAGACCATTCAATCCATGTCGCTGGAGCAGCAGTTGGAGATGCACTACCGCGACCGCCGCATCATACTTCCTCATGCCCAAGGAGAAACGCTGGAACCTATCAAGGTACTTCGTGCCGACATCGATTACAACCGCCATCTGAACAACGCCAACTATGTGAGAATGGCCATGGAGTTGTTGCCGGAAGATTTCAAGGTAAGCGGTCTTCGGGTAGAATACCGCGTTGCCGCTAAGCTCGGCAATAGCCTTTTACCGACACTATACCGAATGGATGGCGGCATAGTGGTAGCGCTGGCGATTGGTGATGATTTGAGCGCAATAGTTGAGTTTACTTAAAAGCGCAGCACTTATGGGCATGGAGGACAAGCTACAATTGCATAAGAAAACATTCCAGGAACTGACCACGGATGAACTGTACGAACTCTTGAGAGTGCGCAGCGAGGTGTTCGTGGTCGAGCAGAACTGCGTCTATCAAGACATGGACGGCGACGACCAGAAGGCCATTCACCTGTGGCTGACCGTGCAGGGCAGGGTAGTGGCTTTGGCCCGCGTATGTCCGGCAGGAACACACATGCAGGAAGTTTCCATCGGCCGCGTCATCACCACCGAACGAGGCAATGGCTATGGCAAACAAATCATGCTTCATGCCATTGATGCAGCCGTAGAGCATTTCAATGCAAAGCGTATAGACATAGAGGCACAGGAATATGCCCGCGGATTCTATGAAAGTGTGGGCTTCAGGCAATCGTCCGACACCTTCATGCTTGATGGCATTCCTCATATACGAATGACATGGAGAAAAGAATTACAATAGGATAAAAAACGGAAATTAGCATGAAACTAAAATTAAGTTATAAGAATATTCATATTGGTGCAATAGCAACCTTTTATATTATAGCCTTATTGGTGCGGCTGATATCCTTGTTTGTTATCAGCAAGTATCCTTCAATTGAAACGAACTATGCACTTCAAGTTTCCGCAGCACTTGCCACGGGGCTTGGTCCTGCTGTCGGAGCATTGGTGGCTATGCTCCTTTTCAAACGTAAAACGGAATACACCCTCTTAGGCAAGTCTGCCTGGAAATCCATGGCGACTATTGTTATACCATGTGTTGTATTTGGCATTATCGGTGGTTGGGACTTGGGCGTGACATGTTTCTTTGCATTTGCCTATGGTCTGTTGGAAGAATTTGGTTGGCGTGGATTTTTGCAATATGAACTCAGGAATTTACCTGTATGGCAATATGTGCTTATCATCACGGTGATGTGGTTTCTGTGGCATTTAGATTTATCTCTGCGAAGTACTTTGCCATTCTTCCTGCTTCTGCTTTTCGCTTCATGGGGAATAGGAAAGGTGGTGAGTGATACCCATTCGTTGCTATTATGCGCTGCATTTCATGGCATAGTAAACTTTTCAAAACATGGTCTGCTTTCTGAAACTCCTTTTCTGATTGCTTTTATCTGCGTAATCGTCTTTTGGATAGTGATGTGGTATTTTGTTGGTACATCCCCAAAACAGCAAAGTAAAGAGGAATAAATTCCAAACAGCATGAATGAGCGTTTTTAACAGATAGACGTGTATGAGATGGACAGTAATATCAGATAACAGGACCAGCGGCGCTGCTTACGAAACGGAGCACGGCCTTTCTATCCTTCTCGAGACGGAGAAGCATACTATCCTGCTTGATACAGGAGCCAGTGATATGTTTATCCGTAACGCGGAGCGGTTGGGGAAAGACCTCAGTCGGGTTGACTATGTCTTCGTCTCGCACGGGCACAGCGACCATGCCGGCGGCTTGAAGCATTTCTTGGCAATCAACAATAAAGCCAAGGTTATTGTTTCACCCGATGCCGTCAGCGGGAGATTCTTCTCAAAACGAGGGCATCTCCACAGCATTACCGCCGAATGGCCCGATATTCCACGAGAGCGATTGCTGGCGATTGAGCATAGCGGAAGCATTGACGATGACATCTATGTCTTAGCACACATTCCTCACATTCATCCGATGCCTGAAGCCAATCGGCATCTCTTCGTCCAAGACACCCAGGGGCAGTACATTCAAGATGATTTCCGTCATGAGCTGGCTCTGTATGTGGACGGACTCCTGTTTACCGGTTGCGCTCATAGTGGGTTGGAAAACATTCTGTCGGCTTGTCCTCACCCCGTTAAGAACGTTGTCGGTGGTTTCCATCTGCTCGACCATCATGAGAGCGAGGCCGCGCTTTCAGCGCTTTCCCACAGGCTCGCGGATGCCTACCCTCAGACTCAGTTCTACACCAGCCATTGCACGGGTGACGCTGTCTTTGCCATCCTTCAAGGCGTGATGGGTGATAAGATACATCCCTTTTCCTGCGGAACGACTGTTTGCAATATAACAGACAACATAAGGGCATTAAGATAAATCGGAATTTTTATCTATATTTGCGTACAAAAAATCCGAATTAGCAATTAATTGTAAAAGAAAGAATCATGCAGAAAGAAGTTAATTACCGAGAAGAAGCCGGATTGCAAATTTGATGTTCAGATTGTAAACACGATTCTCAGAGGTAGCGATCGGTGTACTTTCCGGATAACCAGACAATAGAGAATATGCTAAAGTTAATTCCAATTTATCAAACAGACAGATAATGGCAAAACGAGAGTACATACAGGCCAACAAGGATTGGCTGGAGGCAAAAGCCAAGGAGGAAGGTGTCAAGGCACTACCCAAGGGTATCTATTATAAGGTGCTGAGCGAGGGTAATCAGTCAAGTCCACAACCTTCTGTCAGGAGTATTATCACGGCTCACCACACAGGTAAGACTATTGACGGCAAAACGTTCGATAGCAGCCGTGGCGGTGTACCGTTGGCTTGCAGGCTCTGTGACCTCATTGAAGGATGGATCATCGCCATGCAGCAGATGCACATCGGTGACAAATGGGAAGTCTATATCCCAGCCGAAATGGGCTATGGCAAATTCTCACAGCCTGGCATCCCCGGTGGTTCGACATTGATATTTGAAATTGAGCTGTTAGGCATAGCATGACTAAGGACAAAATGTTGATTCGCAGGGCTACGGCATTGGAGCGATTAAGCAAATAAAAGAACGGAATGAACATAGAAGATTATAGGGATTTTTGCCTTTCGTTGGGCGATGACGTGGAGGAGAAGCTTCCTTTCACGGCATTTCATTATGCTAGTGGCGTATTGGTGTTTTACGTCCATGGCCACATGTTTTCGTTCTTCGATTGTGATAATTACAACGTGATTACTCTTAAATGCCAGCCTGAACGCGTTGATGAACTGAAAGCACAATACGGTTGTATCGGCAAGCCTTTCAATATGTCGCCAAAGTATTGGATTGGTATTGATGCAAATACCGCCCCCGTTGACTTGCTTAGGGAATTGACACGTAATTCATACGAGATAGTTAAGGCAAAATACAAGTAAGCGAGGGCAGAAACAAACTCGTTTGGATCCTCTCGAGCGTGAACATACCCGACCAAAGGTCAAATATACGAAAACCAAGAATATATAATTCTAAAACAAAAAAATAATGAAAGCATTATTTATCAATGGAAGTCCGCGTAAGAACGGCAATACGGCACAGCTCCTGAACCGTGCCATGGAAGGTGCCCAGGAAGCTGGTGCCGAGGTAGAACTGGTGAACCTCTACGACCGCAGCCTGAACTATAAGGGTTGCATGAGTTGTTTTGCCTGCAAGGTTAAAGGCGGCAAAAAGGGCGTTTGCTCATTCAAGGACGACTTGCAGCCGATACTCCAGAAGGCGGTAGATGCCGATGTGCTGGTGTGTGGCTCGCCCAACTATTGCGGTTACCCCACGGCAGCCCTTCGTGCCTTTATGGAGCGTATGGAATTTCCCGCTGTCAACTACTCCGACTACTCCAAGCCCGTAGTGTTGAAGCGCATCTGCTCGGCCACCATCTACACGATGAACTGCCCCAACGAAGAGGTTTATCGACAGATGAACTATCACATTCTCATGGACGCTTCTGCCCAGCAACTCGGCGTGTTCGGTCCGACTGAGATATTATGCTCCTTCGACACCTATCAGTTCTCGAACTACGACCGCTACGATGCCGCCACCTTCAGCGAGGCACACAAGGCAGAGGTGCGCGCCACGCAGTTCCCTAAAGACCTTGAAAAAGCCTACGAGTTAGGAAAGCGACTGGTTGGCAAGTGTGTGGCAGATTTGAAGATAGAGGGGTAGACGGATAAATAGGAGCATATATGAAATACGGTTTGCAAACATTACATTTCAGTTGTATAAGCGTCGCCGCCATACTTTTTCTAAGCATTATCGGGCTGGCATCGTGTTCGGACGACGATGATGTCCTGACGCCAGAGGAGCAGGCAGGCGTGCCACGGATAATTCTTGACGTTGATATCTGCTCCTCCACCGATGACCTCTTCGCCATGGAGATGCTTTACCGATACGCCGACCAGGGACGCTGCCGGCTTCTCGGCATAGTGGTGGACCGCGAGGGCGAGGGACACGCTGCCTTTGCAGATGTGATGAACACATATTTCGGATACCCGAACCTGCCTGTCGCTCAGGTCCGCAATGGAATCAACGATGCTCATATATGGACGGACTACAGGCATGTGGCCTACCTGAAGGATGCCGACGGGCAGGCTATGTTCAGACGCTCCATCGCCAACTACGCTAAGTTGCCCGATGGATACAAACTCTATCGTCGGCTCCTTGCAGAACAGCCCGACAAGAGCGTGAGCATCATCTCCATTGGCTTCCTCACTTGTCTGGCGCAGCTTTTGGAGTCGGGAGCCGATGAGTATTCATCGCTGAATGGCGTCGAACTGGTTCGACGAAAGGTGAAATGCATATATATCATGGGCGGCACCTTCAGCCCGATGTCATCGGAATACAATTTAGATCAGGGGACTGATTTCTCACAGACATTTTTCCGCCTATGGCCAACGGACGTCGACATGATGATCTCGCCCGGAGAAGTAGGTGGCGCGGTGTATTATAAGCCTGAGCAGGTCATAGCGGACATCTCATGGACTGACCGTCATCCTATAAAGCAGGTCTATCTGATGGACGACTATGACGACCCAGGACAGAGGATGTGGGATCCGCTGACCGTCATCCAAGCCATCGAGGGCGACGCTGCTTTTCTCCTCAGCGAACGAGGCATAGTAAGCATTGATTCCAACTCGGTTACCACCTTCACCCCTTCACCCTACGGCAACTGCCGCTACCAACTGCCTGGCGACAGCCCCTGGGTAGCAGCAAAACTTGAGTATATCCGCAACATGAACAGACTGCATTGAACATCCCGAGGCGTAGCTAACGGCGAGCCCCTGCTATGCCGATGCGAAACCTCAGATCGGATACTTTCCATGATAGGTTCCATCTTCACAATTGTACATTTCCAATAACGAATATTCGTCATGAGCAAAGTAGCACAATTCTTGAAACCTCTGATGCCGATACTCTCGGCTGTTTATGGCGTAGCAATCATCTACGTGACAGCTCTGCCTGTTGCCGACGACCAACAGGGATTCGTTGGTGAATCGCTAACATGGCTGTTAACCTTGGTCGGTATCGCTCTGACTCTATTCCTCGTGCATCGCATCGAACCGAAGGCGTTTCCTGCAGCCGGACAATTCACGCTGAAGTTACCAAAGTGCTCCGTCATCGCAGGGTTGCTGCTGCTTACACCGCTGTGGCTTGTTGCGGAAGAGTACATCGTATTTGGCATCCTGTCGTTGGCCACCACTTTACAGATGGAACCGCTCACCTACACAACTGCCGAGCTGCGTGATGGCCTCTTATCGAGCGTGCATGCTGTGCTGCTTGCTCCTATACTCGAAGAGCTGTGTTTCAGGCAAATGGCTATTTCTCCTTTCCGGCGACGTAGTGCACAGATCGTTGTCTGCGTGGTGATGGCCATCTTGTTCGGAATACTCCACGTGCGTAACTTCCCCGGAGCTTTCCTAAGCGCCATGTTGTATGGATTGGTATTTATCTGGTCGCGAAACATATGGTATAGCGTGGCACTCCATGCAGGACGTAACCTCGTTGCCACACTCCTTGCCGTTTACTGTTGGCTGCATTTAGGCGATATGCAGATGACGAATATGCCTGTTATCATTCTGCCCGACATGAAGGTAATCCTCGTAAGCTTGTTCTTAGCCATTGCTGGAGTGATGATACTAAGGAAGAAATGATTATTTTAGGGAACTGATATAATTTTACCCTGAGAAATGCTGTCGGTGATACAGATATCAATAGAGTAAACCCGTCCTACTCGTCTCTTTTAGTTTGAGGCGTTCAGGACCAAAATATAATTACACAATGAAAGAAATAAAGGACAATCCCCAGCAGATAGCCGCATGTGGGTTATATTGTGGAGCATGCAAGAAGTTCCTCAATGGTAAATGCTCTGGATGCAAGAAGAATGAGAAAGCATCATGGTGCAAAATCCGTAAGTGTTGCCAAGAAAAAGGCTTTCACACTTGTGCCGAATGCATCAAGGACGTGAAGCAATGTAAGATTCATAACAACTTCGTAGGCAGGGTTTTCGCTTTCCTGTTCAATAGCGACAGGGCGGCCTGCATCCAATATATCCGCGAGAATGGAGAAGAAACCTTTGCGGAGAAAATGGCAAAGGAAAACCTGATGACGATGAAAAGGAAAGGCAATAAAATAGTGAAGCCTTGAACGAGGCTTTTGAATTAGGGAAATCCATCAATTGAAATAAGACAAATGAAAATCATCAGAGCAACAACGACGGCAGGACGGGCTGGAGCCTATTACGTCAGAATACAGGCGATGGCTCGTAAGCATCAGATACCACTCGATGTGGAATTTGACGAGCACGATAGGCCTGAGACAAAATATATCGTGGCTATTGACAACTATCTGCCTGTTGCCACTTGTCGGTTATACGGCATCGATGAGGCTAAGGTCATGCTCGGCCGCATCGTCGTATTGCCCGAATACCGCCATAAGGGCATCGGCACCCAGGTGGTCAGAGCTGCTGAGGCATGGGCTAAGGAACTCGGATTCGCAATGGCTGTAGTGGAGAGCCGCGACAACAAGATACCGTTCTATGAATCAATGGGCTATGTAGCGGACTTTCAACAAAAAGTTGAAGGCGACACCTTCACTTGTTTTAGAATGGAAAAGAAGTTGTAACTTTAAATATTTAACGATTATGCAATTTGTGATTACAGCTTATGACGGCGCAGGAATGCTGGATAAGCGCATGGAGGTACGTCCCCTCCATTTGGAAGGTATGGAGCGGCTGAAAAGTCGTCTCATCGCAGCGGGCGGTCTGCTCGACGACGAAGGTAAGTTGAAAGGCTCAGTGCTCATCATGGAGTTCCAGAGCCGTGAAGAAGTTGACGAGTATCTCGCCAATGAGGTTTACGTGAGAGAACACGTCTGGGAGAAGATCACCGTCGAACGCATGAATGTGGTCTATGCCCACGGAGAGCGAATAAGTAACTAACGAAATCAATAAACACGTAGAACAAATGGAAACTCATATGACAAGGGAGGCAGCCTGGGAGCTGCTGAGAACGTACAACAAAGACCCGTTTCACCTTCAACATGCGCTGACCGTTGAAGGTGTCATGCGCTGGTATGCCGAGCAATTAGGTTTTGCCGATGACGTCGATTTCTGGGGAATGGTAGGACTGCTGCACGACATCGACTTCGAACAGTACCCCGAGGAGCACTGCATCAAGGCGCCCGAACTGCTGCGCCAAGGGGGCGTTGGAGAGGAGATGATACACGCCATCTGCAGTCACGCCTATGGCTTGCATGTAGACGTGAAACCCGAACACCTGATGGAGAAGGTGCTCTTTGCTACCGACGAACTGACTGGACTGATATGGGCTGCTGCGCTGATGCGCCCGTCGAAGAGCGTCCAGGACATGGAACTGAAGTCGCTCAAGAAGAAGTATAAGTCGAAGGGCTTTGCCGCTGGTTGCTCTCGCGAAGTGATTGAACGGGGTGCGGAGATGCTGGGATGGCCTTTGGACGAGGTGCTACAAAAGACGCTCGATGCTATGAGGGCTTGTGAGGCTCATGTGGCAAGTAAGATGGAGAGCATCTGACTTAATAAATGATCCTCGTTTTGTTACATCGAGACACGGAGCCACAGAGGGAATATACGGCATCGTCACCCATCGATAAATAGACGGTGAAAGATAAATCTGTGGAGGTTTGCCCAAAAATTTGGAGGAATGACGAAGAATGCGTACTTTTGCAGCAACATAAATCATCAAAAGACTTGACATGAAACAAACAGTATTATCTATCCTATTGCTGATTACGCTCTTATGCGGTTGTCAGCCTAAGACGGCAGAGAACACCATCACAGCAGAAATGGCGCTTGAGGGCGTCAGCAACTACTGCCATAGCGAGTACGACTGGAGCGCTGCCGAGGGCGACCCTGAGCTGATGTACGTGGCGATGGGCGAGGAGACCGACTCGGCCTACCAAGTGGTGTTCCGCAGCTATACGGGCGCTCAGGTGTTCTTCTATGTCGACAAGGCGAGCGGCTCGACGCGCATGATAGAGCATGTGCCGGCACTGGGCATCGAGAGCGAGGCAGGCACGATGGATTTGTTCGACTACTTGGATAGACAGGACTGATAAAGCGCTATACGGTGAAGAAGGCAATCGTGAATGGCTTCCAGAAAGTGAAGGCGTGGCTGCAGTCGCTGTCGTTTAGGACGGGCGTCATCGTGCTGCTGTGCTGCATACCGCTGTACGTCTTGTCCTTCGCCCAGATGCTGTTGCCGATAAGCGCCACCGCGAAGGGCGTCCTGTGGACCGTGCTGTTCGGACTGGCAAAGACCTTTCAGTATGGCGGCCTTACGATTCTGGGCGTTGAGGGCTATAAGCGACTGAAGAGCAAGCTCAAGCGTAAGAACAGCGGAACGGAATGACTCACATTAATCGTGTAAATAACTTTCGCAAGCTCCGCTTGCGTTAGGTTTTCAGGTTATTAGGTCGCTTCGCTTATAGGTTTTAAGGTGAGAATAGCAATCATATTGACAGAAGAAACATATTTCACATCATAACCTTACGACCTTAGAACCCTATAACCAAAGAAGTTGATTACAACCGAAACATGAATCATATATTTATGAAAGGATTTGTCATAGCGCTCGTTTTAGCTTTCGGGCCGATGAACGCCCAACCACAGCAGATGAACTTGATTCCCGCTCCGGTAGCGTATTCGGTTCGTGCTGGAAACGTTTCCCCCAGCAGAACGGCTGTCCTCGACGAGAGGATTCGCATCTCAAGACGAACGCTCCTGCGTCGTCTGGGAGGTCGGCAACTGACGGATTGGCAGCTGAAGTCGGCCTATTGGCTGGAGCTTGGGAAGAAGGGCGTGAAGATAGAGGCTGCCGACGAGGAAGGCGTGTTTTATGCCCGTCAGACACTCAAGATGTTGGCTGCGCTGGACAGCCCTCTGACCTGCTGCACCATCCTCGACTGGCCTCGTTTCCGCTACCGTGGGGTGATGCTCGACGAGAGCCGCCATTTCCAAGGCAAGGACTTCGTGATGAAGCAGCTGGAGATGATGGCCCTCTTGAAGATGAACCGCTTCCACTTCCATCTGGTGGACAACCCCGGTTGGCGCGTGCAGATCGATGCCTATCCGCGTCTCACCGCGCTGACAGCCTGGCGCCCCGAGGCCTTCTTCTGGGATTGGGAGAAGAATGAGATAGGTGGGCCTTTCGTGGACGGGGGTACGCCCGGGGCTTACGGCGGATTCTATACCAAGCAGGATATTGCCGACATCCTTGCCTTTGCCGCCGAGAGGCATATCGAGGTGATTCCCGAGATCGAGATGCCTGGGCATAACTACGAGACGCGTGCAGCCTATCCCGAACTGGCTTGCAGCCTGCCTGGCGGTGGAAAAGACCCTTGGGAATTGTGCCCGGGCAAGGAGAGCACCTTCGAGTTTCTGGAAAAGGTGCTGCTGGAGATCTTCGGCATGTTCCCATCGCAGTATATCCATATTGGTGGCGACGAGGCACGCAAGAACAACTGGAAACTGTGTCCGGATTGTCAGGCTCGGATGAAGGCCGAAGGACTGAAGAGCGTAGAAGAGCTTCAGAGTTATATGATCAGGCGCATGGAATGTTTTGCCCATGCTCACGGCAAGCGCATCATCGGTTGGGACGAAATCTTGCAGGGAGGATTGGCTCCGGATGCCACCGTGATGTCGTGGCACGGGATAGAGGCTGGCCTGAAGGCTGTCAGCGAAGGTCACGATGTGATATTCACGCCCACTCATTTCTGTTATCTGGACTATCATCAAGACCCGGCTCAGTTCCGACCTGTGGGACGTTATTTGCCTTTGGAGAAAGTCTATTCCTTCGACCCGATGGTGGCGAGCATTACCGAGGCTGACGCCCATCATGTCCTGGGCGTCCAAGGCTGCTTGTGGACTGAGCATGTTCAAGAAGCCTGGCACGCCGAGATGATGCTCTATCCCCGTGTCTTCGCTATTGCAGAAACGGGCTGGAGTCAGGCTGAGCGCAAGGATTGGCCCGACTTCGAGCGAAGAGCCTCCTTTTTGTCGGCTGTCGCTCGCAGATGGGGATATACCGTTTTCATGTTATAAGGTCGGGTTAGGTTTTAAGGTTATAAGGTCGCTTCGCTTGCGTTAGGTTTTCAGGTGAGCTTCCGACCTCATAACCTCATAACCTCATAACCTCACAACCTCACAACCTCATTATTTTGTCGCCTTCTTCGACGTGTCCACCGACGGGTCGAGCAGGAGGTTGTTGGGGTCGCGGGCGATGCCTTCGCCTTTCACGTCGATTGGCTGTTGCTGACAGGGGACGCCGGCGTTGCGAAGGAGCTGCGAGAGCGTGCGGAAGCCTTTCGCTGAGTCGTTGAAATCGGTCAGGGTACTCACGTAGACGTTTCCGTTCTTTACCCAAACGGGCAGCGCCTGTGTTGTCTCGAGTTCCGAGCGCAGGAGGGCTGCCGTCTTCAGTTCCTCGGGACGCTGGTTCCAACGGCGCCAGTCGGTGCGGCAAGCCGTGAGCAGCACTTCGCCCTCGGCCATACAAACAGACGTTCATGGCATCAGCGAGAAAGTGTTGACGGAACGGCTCCGACAGATGACTGACGATCATCTGATAGAAAGAACGGAATGCTACGGCTATCCTCCCCGTGTGGAATACCGAGTAACGGAGCACGGCAAACGGCTCTATGTTATTGTATATAGAATGACGGAATGGGGCATGGAGCATCGAAGGCTCATGCTGTGAAATATCACTTACCTAGGGGTAAGTGACGATGGTGCTCTGTGAAAATCATCGTACCTTCGGACGGCCTTCGTTGCTCCCTCGGTTCACCATGCAGGATTGGGACGACATCATCCACGAACTGCAACAGTTCTGGTGGCTTGATGACATTAAGGAAGGATAAGCTTTACTTTGCCCACGCAGAACCTACTTTCCGATGCAGAACTTATTACCAGGACTCGCCAGCCCATAGATTGACTGTAGGATTTGCTTCACTATTATAGACATCAATGTTATTCATGTGATGTGTATTTTCATGTTCTCATTATTGTTTCATATATTCTGTCGGTGTCATGTCAAACTGAGCTTTGAAATTACGTGAGAAGACGGTCAAACTGCTAAACCCCGTCATATAAGATACTTCAGAAACATTATATTTACCACACTTTAGCAATTCTGCCGCCCTATTGAGTTTGAATTTCTTGAAGAATTCGTTTGGTTTCTCACCTGTGAGTGCCTTTATTTTATAGTATAGTTTTGTGCGTGATATGAAGAGTTCTCTAGTGATAGCATTCACATTTAGTTCGGAGTTAGATAGTTCGCGCTCCATCAGTGCATAGAGCTCATCCATAAACTTCTTGTCTTGCTCACTTAGTGCATTCTCCTCAATGTCTTCGGTATTGGTGGCCTCGGACACGATGCGCTGAACACGTTTGCGATTATCCAGAAGTGAACGGATAAGAGCTTGCAGGTATTCAGGGTCGAAAGGCTTGGTGATGTAGGCATCTGCACCTGTCTGCAGACCTGCGATCTGATCTTCTTTTGTCGTCTTGGCCGTGACCAATACCACAGGGATATGGCAGGTCGTGGAGTCTTCTTTAATTGTCTGACATAGCTGGAAGCCGTCTTTCTCCGACATTGCCACATCGCTGAGCACAATATCTGGCATTTCTGTTCGTATGATTTGAATGGCAGTCTCTGCTTCGTAGGCATATACGATGTCATAATTTGTTGAAAGCAGAATCTTGAGGTAGTTGATTATTCCGGGGTCATCATCTACAAGCATTACTTTTCCTTCATGTCCTTCCTGGTTCTTACTCTCTTCCTGAAGATTCTCCACAGGATAGATCTTACTCTGTTCTGCAACAGGTGCAGCAGCGTGTTCGTCGGTGCTATAGATATCTTTCACAGGTAGGGTGACTATAAATTTCACGCCACCCTCCTTCAGGTTCTCACAATGAATGTCGCCATGATGTAACGTCAGTAGCCGGCGACAGTAGTACAGACCTATGCCAGTACCATAATTATTATGGTTGGCCACCTGATAGTAACGTTCAAAGATGCGTTCAAGCTGATTCTCCGGTATCGGGATGCCATTGTCGCTGACATAGATGGTCAGATGTTCGCTATCGGCATCAAATCCGCATGTTATTTCGCCTCCCTTGGGGGTAAATTTCAATGCATTGGATAACAGGTTTGTCAATACCTTATCTATTTTGTCGGGGTCAATGGGAACAACGAACTGGTCTTCTATGCCATATTGTTTAAGGGATATATCTTTTTCCTGGATATTAATCTGAAACATTTCAATAGTCCGTCTTATCACTTGAATGATGTCGCAATTGCTTACCTGCAGCTTTAAGGCATCGTTTTCAAGCCTATTGAAATCCATGAGCTGATTGATCAGTTTCAGCATTCGCTGCGAATTCCATTTGATGGTACTGGCTAGCTGTTGCTGCTTTCTGCCCAAGGTGGTGTCTTCACACAGTAGAGTGGCAGGACCAGATATCATGGTGAGCGGTGTTCTGAACTCATGTGAGATATTGGCAAAGAAGCTCATATTCATTTCATTGATGCGCTGTTCCTGCTCCTTCTCCAATTCCGATTGACGGGCTGCCCTTTGCTCGTTGATAATACGGATTCGTCCGCGGAAGAATACATATATGACAGTTCCCAGTATGCACAGATAGATCAGTCTTGCCCACCAACTGTTCCATGGCGCAGGAGCAATGCTGATGTGAATGGTATTCTCTTCTTCGTGGCTTGTGCTGTCACTTTTCACTGCTCTCACTTTCAACTTATACCGCCCAGCAGGGATGTTCAAGAAGGCTGCATTTGTTCCATGAATATCTACCCAATCCTTGTTGTACCCCTCCAGTTTACAGGTGTAGTGGGCGTCCCCCCGGAATCTGTAGTCCAAAGTCGCGAAGGATATTGAAAAGCTGTTTTGATTATATGACAGTTTAATTTCGGGCAGTTCCGACAGTTTCTTGCTCATACACTCAGTACCCGCTTTTACTATGCGATTTCCTAATGTCAAGTCTTCGAAAACAAAGGGAAAGACCTGTTTGGCAGCATTGAAATTCGGATTAAAAATAGTCACCCCGTGAGTTCCTCCGAAAACCAGTTCACCAGAGCCGAGTTTCACGGATGAACGCTGGTTAAACTGATTGCCTCCGAGTCCGTCGGCTATATAGAAGCTAGTCACCATAGAGTCTTTTGAAGAGTATCTGTTCAAACCATTCATAGTGGATATCCAGATGTACCCGTCATTGTCTTCCACGATATCACAGACTTCTTCACACGAAAGTTTGGCTATCTGTTGTATTTTCCCATTTTGGGGATGATAGACAAGCGCTCCCTGATTCCGCGTTCCCAGCCACACCAGACCGTTATGGCCTTCTTTGATACAGGTGGTCAGGTAGGATGTATTTGTCGGGCTATCGGAATCTATCTCCGTGACTTTGTGTGTTTTAGTGTTAAAATGTATGGGCTTATTCAGGACTAATCCACAAACTAGATTGTCATCGCTTAAGGGGCATATAGATAATACTGCAGTCATGGATTTAAGGCCTAATTGAATAGAGTGAAAAACAGATTCTCCTTCTTTCTTGTAGTAGATAAAGTCTGACCCAGTCCCAACCCATATGGTGTGGTGCTTGTCTTCTGCCATGCATGCAGCATTGTGGTTTATTTCCGTGTGTATCTTATGCGGTGTAAAGACTCCTCCTTCTCCACTTCCTTCATATAATTGCTGATTATAGATCATCCACAGGTTATTGTCATGATCGGCCATTACCGAAGCGGGGAGCACATCGGGCAACGGCTTACGGAACAATTGACCAGTATGGATTCTGCTTAACCCGGAATGATCATCATATCTCAAAAGCTCGTTTTTCGATGTTGTCATCCATAGCTGTCCGTTTGGAGCCAGACTCATGGAGACAATTGAGTGGTCACGGAGTTGAGATGTGATGTAAGGATTGCTGTCAAATCTCTGCTCTTGTGTACTCTTGACGGCAAATCCATGTGACTGAAACCCTATCCAAAAGTTCTGATGACTATCTATAAACATCTGCGTGATGTCATGAACTGGCGCCTGAAAGGGGAAGTCTTTCTCGCCTTCTTTGATAAGGATTCGTGGTTCATGGGCATATAAGGCAAGCCCTTGGTCGGTATAAATAAAGCTGGTCTTCTCGTCTACAGAATAAATATTGGTAATGACACCATCCAATGGTATAGGATAGGAACCAGCTGAAATCATTTCTCCTGAATTAGTATCTATAATTGTAAGAGCAGCTCCCTGTGCCAACCAGATTTCACCATTCTTGCAGAGATATGCATAGTGAGGCTTGACATGGGTATAGATATTTTTTTCAAGTTCAAGTGTTCTGCCATTAAAGCATCGTGCATAGTTATTGATGACACTCCAAATCCGACCTTTATTGTCAATGAAACAATGGTTCACAAACTGGTGTTCAGGGTCAAATCTGTCTATCACCAGTTTCAGTTTATCTGAGGAAAAGTCATATTCGTAGAGATGTTCTATCATGTTCACGAATATCCTCCCTTCATCATTTTCCCATATTTGATGTACGATGGCATATTCCTGTCCACAGTCAATTCGGTGGAAATCATCTTCGTCACTATAATAGCAAAGTCCATTCTCTGTTCCTACCCACAACCTGCCATTCGAATCGACAAATAAACTAAGAATGTTGTTGGAAGGAATACTCGCAGAGTCGTTGATATTATAATAATAATGATGGAAGTTTTGAGAGTCATAACGGTTCAGTCCTCTTTCTGTCCCTATCCAGATATAACCAGTAGAGTCTTCGGCAAAAGCTGTTACGTGCTGATTTGAAAGTACTTCACTGACTACTGAAGATTCTGTATTAATAAATATATCCTTTTCCTTGTTGTGGCATGACCAAAGTAGGATAATTGTTAACAGAAGTATTCGACTTTTAAATAATCTCATCATACTATTTATAATTTTCTTGCAAAAGTACATCAATTTTTTTATGATTATAATACTGAAATGAATAATCGTTCAAATAGCATACTTTATTTAACATGTCGTATAAAAATCTATTATAAGATACTTTTCAAAGAATAGCTAAATCTTCTGTGATATAGTTTCGGTTGTAATAAGATATGTTTTTGTTTTTGTACTTTATTTTTGATTCTTTGTTTAACTTTTTTGTATAAAAAATACGATTTGAACAAATAGTCCACTTTGATGAATAAAAAATCGAATTGGATAATATAGAAATGTGTACTTTTGCACTCGAATTTAAAAGCAACTCAAAATTTTGTGATAATATGAAGAAACTTTTCATCTTGCTGGCATTAGCCCAACCTTACTTTCTTCTGGCTCAGACTAATGTTCTGCCCGAAAACACTAAGCGGTCTTCAACCTGCGTTCCTGAAAGTGATTTTCCGCGTTATGACGACCAAAATTGTGCATATTTCAAAGTGACTGCTCCTGATGCACACAAGGTGCAGGTAGCAGTGGCTGGCATCCAGCCTTTGGAACTGCAAAAAGACTCTCTCGGTGTATGGACAGGAAAAACCACCCCCCTTCCAGTTGGCTTGCATTACTATTCCCTGGTAATTGACGGTGCCTCAGTTCCTGATCCATCTACTTATACATATTTTACGAATCACCCGGTTAGTGGCATTGAAATAGAAGAGGGTGAAGAGGGCAATTACTATCGTCCACAGCGCGGCATCGCTAAGGGACAAGTTCGCAGTGTACAATATTATGCAGAATCAACTAAAGAGTGGAGAAGGGCTTTGGTCTACACTCCGGCAGAGTATGAAACGAATGGCAAGAAGCGTTACCCTGTTCTCTATCTGCAACACGGCATGAGTGAAGATGAAACAAGTTGGACGCGTGCTGGTTTAATGCATAATATAATGGACAATCTGATTGGTGCAAAGGAATGCGTGCCTATGATTGTAGTGATGGAAAGCGGAGACATCAACCGTCCTGCGTCCAAACCGGGAGATCCCAACCCCTTTGCTGGTTTTGCTGACTACGGCAAGACTTTTTATGAGGTAATGATTCAGGACTTGATACCTATGATTGATAAGACTTTCCGCACTAAGACAGACCGCGACCATAGAGCCATGGCAGGACTTTCTTGGGGCGGACGCCAGACCATGGAGATTGTAACAAACAATATAGACAAGTTTTCATATATTGGTGACTTTAGCGGGGCACTACTATTACAGAATCTGAAAGAAGATTTTGGTGGAATCTTGTCTCGCCCAGATGAGTTTAACAGAAAGATTCATTATTTCTTCATTGGTTATGGTGGAGCAGGAGATTTTGGGCCATCCGACATCAAAGCCTTGGAGGGAAGCGGCATAAAGTTTGACACGTATGAATCTCCTGGTACAGCTCATGAGTTTTTGACGTGGCGCCGCTGTCTAAGGAAATTTGTTCCTAACTTGTTTAAATAAAGAACAGAATATGGCAAAAAAGTTATTACTTATAGTAGCAGCAGTTATTCTTGTTCAAAAAGCACCTGCACAAATCACACTAACAGAGAAGAATATTGATGCAGTCCTCAAACAGATGACCCTTCAGGAGAAGGCTGATTTGTTAATAGGTTGCATTGAAGGTACAAACTACTTCGGAGTTCCACAACCGACAGGTTCCGACCCGTCAAACGTCATCCTTATTCCAGGGGCTGCTGGACAAACCAACAAAATTTCACGTCTCGGTATTCCAGCAACAGTCGTAGCCGATGGCCCCGCTGGCTTACGTATTTCGCCGACACGTCCAAACGACGATAAGACCTACTTCTGTACCGGTTATCCTGTTCCTATCTTAATGGCCTCCACGTGGAATACTCCGCTTGTAGAGCGTGTAGGAAGAACTCTCGGCAAGGAATTGAAAGAATATGGTGTTGATGTACTTTTGGCTCCAGGCACCAATATTATGCGGAATCCTCTCTGCGGCCGAAACTTCGAATACTACAGTGAAGACCCATTCCTATCTGGCTATATTTGTGCAGCCATGGTAAATGGTATTCAAAGCGAGGGCGTTGGTGCCTGTGTCAAGCACTTTGCTGCCAACAATCAGGAGACTAACCGTAATGAGAATGATTCACGAGTCGATCAACGTACCTTGCGCGAGATTTATTTGAAACCTTTTGAGATTGTGGTAAAGACGTCGCAGCCATGGTCTATTATGTCTGCCTATAATTTGTTGAATGGTGTTCATTGCCAGGAGAACTACGACCTATTGACAACCGTTCTGCGCAAAGAATGGGGATTTAAGGGCTTTGTAATGACCGACTGGACTGGCAAACGCAATACCTCAGCTCAGGTGCATGCAGGAAATGATATGATGATGCCTGGCACACGCACACAGATTGAACAGATTTTGGCAGATGTTCAAAGCGGAGCGCTCTCTGAAACCGATGTCGACGCTTGTGTACGAAGGGTGCTGCAGTATATTGTTAAGACGCCCCGCTTTAAGGGTTATAAATATACCAATTCCCCTGATTTCGACACAAGTACGGCAATTACCCGCACAGCTGCTTCCGAAGGAATTGTTTTGTTGAAAAACAGTCAGCAGACTCTTCCTCTTGCAGACAGTATCAAGAACATCGCTTTCTTTGGAGTGACCTCATATCATTTCCTATCAGATGGTTCTGGCAGCGGCCATGTCAGCACTTCATACGTTGTAAATATGATTGAAGGTATGGAGAAAGCAGGCTATCGTTACAATCTTGGGATTAAGAAGATATACGAAGCAGTTGATGCTCTCTCTGATGCCAAATACGAAATGTCTCCCGCCAAGGCGAAACTGCCAATCTTGGAGATGATAGGTATTAACCATCGCCCTGATGAAATTCGGATTCCTCGCTACATAGCCGACGCTTCCACACAGGATAGCCAAATGGCCATTATCACAATAGGTCGCAAACCTGGTGAAGGTGCTGACAGAGCTGTGAAAGGAGACTTTGAACTGACAGAGACAGAGCAAGAAATGATATCCAATGTCTGTGATGCTTATCACGCAGTGGGAAAGAAAGTCGTGGTTATACTGAATGTCGGGGGTGTGGTGGAAACTGCTTCTTGGAAAGATAAGCCCGATGCTGTTGTACTAGCATGGATGCCAGGACAGGAAGGTGGGAACTCAGTTGCAGACGTTCTGACAGGCAAAGTGAATCCTTCTGGGCATCTGCCAATTACATTTCCTGTTCATTATAGTGATGTACCCTCTGCCAAAAACTATCCTAATCTTCCAGGGAAACCAGAAGATGGTATGAACGGGCTTTCGGCCATTTTGAATCCTAAAATGTATAGCGCAGATCCATGTTTTAAGACGACAAAATACGAGGAAGGCATTAATGTCGGCTATCGCTATTACAGTTCTAAGGGTGTAAGTACATCGTATCCATTCGGCTATGGTCTGAGTTATACCACTTTTGAATTCTCTGATCTGAAGGTAACGCAGCGAGGCAAAAAGTTTATAGCCACTGTAACTGTTAGGAATACTGGTAACATGGCTGGCCGGCAAGTGGTTCAACTGTATGTTAACTCCCCAACAACTACCCATGAGACACCTGTCCGTGAACTGAAAGCCTTTGCTAAAACCGAACTCCTTCAACCTGGTCAAAGCCAAAAGTTGACGATGGATTTCTCCAATTACGACTTGGCCACATTCTACCTCGAAGACTCAGCTTGGAAGACCATCGCAGGAACCTATATTGTGGAAATCTGCGAGGACGCTGAAACCATTAAAATCAGCATGCCGCTGAGGATAAAAGATACAACAAAATATGCTGTCAATAACGTTTTAAACAACTAAATAAATGATGAAATTGTCAAAGAAGATATTTCTCTATATGCTTTTTCTGACTTTATCAGTTAGCAGTGTCAACTGCCAGAATACGAATAAAGGCGGATTCTATAAAGGAGAAATAAATACGAAAATGCCCATTGAAAGCAAATATAAGGAAAAGGGCAGTGAACAGGTCGCTAAGGCTGAATTCGACTGCGATAATCCGACAATAGGAAAGATTATTGCGGTCTATCCTCAGTCCATGCTTCGGTCCGACCAAGCGTTTCCTCTTGTCAACATCGGCAATGCGTCGAACACGACTGCTTATGACCTGATGGAAGCTATGGAACATTTGGCTTCTTGGGGATATGTTGTTATTGGGAATATGGATAAACAGACAGGTTCTGGTTTATCTATTTCACAGACGTTAGATGAATTCCTTGGCTTGGTTGCACAGCATGATAATCAGTTCTATGGCAAGATTGATACAACAAAGATAGCCATTGCCGGTTATTCTCAAGGAGCCTACGGCGCGGTTATGGCGGCAACGGCATTCCCTAACAGTCATCTATACAAGGCCGTTTATCTGTGCAGCTGCCCGCAGAAGCAACTGGGCATCAATTTCAAGTGGGGAGCAACAGACTTTGCCAAGATTACAGCTCCACTGCTGATGTTGGCAGGAACAGGAGACTGGGATTCAAAGATCATCAGTCCTGAAGAGGCTTTTCAGGCTAACTTCGATGAGACAACAGGAACTTTCCCCGTGCTTGCTGCTCGCCACACAAGCAAAGACCATGAGGAAATGGGAGGAGAGGGAGATGCCTACATGACGGCATGGTTCTCTTACTTTTTGAAAGGCGACAGTGCCGCCGGTAGAGCTTTTGTAGGTGACGATGCTGAGATTCTGAAGAATACAGATCGATGGATGAACATCAAAAGAAAAGGATTATGAATAAACTAAAGAAAACATTTCTAGCTATTTTGGCTGTCTTGGTTGTTTTGGCCATTGGCGGGTATATAGTTCTGAAAAAGACTTTCCTTCAGGAGTTTCCAGAATTTCAGGGGAAACCCGAAACCGGGAAATGGTATGAGGTGGCGCCCGAAGGTGCTGTGTCTGCCGACGGTTCTCCCTGGCGGGCATTCTTTAAGAAGGGGACGGCCAATAAGTTCATGGTCTATTTCTTCGGTGGAGGTGTAAGTGTTGATGAATATACTGCTGCCCGTGGCAGATCAGTTGTTTCTGAAGGCGGGTTCTATTCTGACAATGTCAAGTATCAGGACTACATGGCCACTTGGGGCATAGGCTCGCAGGATGAAAGGAATCCCTTTAAAGACTGGTCTGTTCTTGCCATCCCATACGGATGTGGTGATTTCCATTGCGGTACAGGCGACTTCTCCTACACCTCTTTGGAGGGTGAACAGAAGGTTCTGCATCATCATGGATACACAAACTACTCAGGGGCATTAAGCAAAATATTACCTTACATAGGACAACCAGAGGCATTGCTGGTATGCGGATATAGCGCAGGAGGGTGGGGTGCTTCGATACTTGCAGAAGATGTTATCGCACATTTCCCGAACACAAATAATGTCACGGTCTGCGTGGATGGCTCTCTTGGTCTTTACAAAGACTGGCGGTATGTGGCAGAGCATGTGTGGAAGGCACCTGCAGAGATAACCGGACGACTCGTTTCTGACAACATCATCCTGGACTGCCTGCTGTCCCTACACAGGGATTACAAGGATAGAGTAAAGATTCTATATGGCTGTTCAGTGCGTGATGAGGCACTGGCCAATGTTCAAACCTATTTCGATGCAAAGCGAAATGACAAGCCTACCAAAGTTGACGGTGACGTGCAGCAGAAAAACCTTAAGAAGTTTGTCAAGCAGCTTCAGGACAGCATACCATCTTGTGGTATCTTCCTGTGGGACGATATCGTCACCCAGCCAAAAGAAGCACTGACACAGCACACCATATTACTGTCCAGTGATTTCTTTACCGATCGTAGTGGCAACGGAAGTTTTGCCAAGTGGATTGATGACGCCGTTAAAGGATATACGCATTCCTTCGGTCTCGATTTAGTAGATAAGAAGTACTGAGGTTTCGCTATTTACAACATATTATAGACTATATGAGAATAAACATATTATCAATTGCATTGATTTGTGGCTTATCTTCATTGGCAAATGTTGATAATCCAAGAGGAAGTCTGAAAGACGGCCAGGTGATCAATCTTTATCAAGGAAAAGCACCGGGCTCAGAAAAGTGGACGCATCAGGAAGTGACGCTTTCAAACACCTCAAATCCCATTACTTTCAATGTCGTTGAGCCGACGATGAAAGTTTATCTGCCTGAAAAACCGAATGGAACAGCTATGATTGTCTGTCCGGGCGGTGGCTTCTGCATGTTGTCCATTCGTACCGAGGGAGAACTTGCTGCTAAGGAGTTGGTTAAACAAGGTATTACCGCCTTTGTATTAAAGTATCGCACTAGCCCGATGCTGATGAAAGACGGACGTGCTCCAAAAGATGCTAAGGAGTTCTTTGAGGTATACATGCCTCTGGCAGAAGCTTGTAAACAGAAATACAAAGACAAGCATAATGGCCAGGAACCCACGGTCACGGAGTGGTGTAGGGAAGTTCCCTACCAGGAAATGGCATTTGCTGATGCTAATCAAGCTATGAAGGTAGTCCGTCAGAATGCAGAGAAATGGAATCTGAATGCTGATAAGATAGGGATCATGGGCTTCTCGGCCGGTGCTATAACTTCAATGCATCAGACTCTTTTCAACACGCCAGAGACACAACCTAATTTTACGGGAATCATCTATGGCGGCTGGACTCCTGATGTAAAGGTTCCTGCAGGTGCAGGACCCGTATGGCTTTGCTCGCCAGTCAATGATATTTTCCACGTAGAAGAACCAGAGAACGTTTATCATGCTTGGCGCGAGGCTAAGGTTCCTACGGAACTGCACACCTTCTGGGAATGCAATCATGGTTTTGGAGCCTCTAAGTTTGAAAAGAATGTTGACAGTTGGCTCTCATTGATGATTGGTTTCATGAGAGACGTGAAGTTCTTATAGGATTGAATAATGGCATGCTTTTTGTATTATGGCTCCATTGTTAGCAGTGCAGTTGTCAAAAAGGTGTTGAATAGCAAATGATCATATATTGAATTCCGAAAATTTACATTCAAAAACAGAGCAATGAAGAAACATCTTTTAATTATGATAGCCATGTCTTTAGTGTCAATTTCGACACTAAAAGCACAGACTCGTGCATCGTCTATCCAGAAAGAGACGTATGCTTTTCGAGATACCTTCAAGTTGGATATATTCTGGGATCCATCCATTACAAGAATAGGCAAACGGCCTGTGTTTCTCCATATTCATGGTGGAGGATGGAGTGGCGGTGACCGCACCATTGACGTGAATTCCACAACTTGTTTCGGCAAGATGGTTGAAGCTGGCATGATAGTGGCTTCTATGGACTATCCTCTTGGAATTGCCATCGCCCGAAGCCAGGGAAAACTGGATCACGTTCCCATGTTTGGAAAGTCAGCAGACGTGTGGAACGACAAGGTTTATTCAGATATCATTTGGGATGCAATTCAGACTTCTGTGGAATACCTTTATGATGCCACGAATTTTATGGTGAATCATGCTGACCAGTGGGATGCAGATGTAACGAAATTCATCATCGGTGGTGGCAGCGCAGGAGCCATCAATAGTGTGATGGCTGAGAATTGGCTTTGCAATGAGAAGGAACTGGCTAAGCGGCATCTTCCGAAGGATTTTCACTATGCCGGTATAATCGGCGGCGCATGTGCCATCATGATGGGTATGAAGGAAAACCTCACTTGGAAAAATACGCCTTGCCCTATTATGATGTATCATGGTAATGCTGACGATCAGGTTCCATTCGACGAGATTGTGCTTCCCAAAGGTGGATATAAGTTTGTTGGTTCTAAGCAGATTGCCAAGAGCCTGAAGGAAATGAAGGTCCCTTATATGCTTTGTGTCGGACAACAGTACGATCATGTGATGTCAGGCATTCCTTTTGAGACTTGCGGCGAAGAAATGCTTTCTTTCATCAATCGGCTTGTAATCAATCAGGAGAAGGTCGCGATAGAAACCATAGAAGAGGATTATGAAGGTCCGAAGAATCTGATGAAATATTTCTCCAAGCGAATGGGATTAAGCCCCGAAGCTGTCTTGAAATATGTAAAAGATAAGAACCATGAACCAATGAAGTAATTCAAGTTCGGGTGTCCAGAATTCCATTGGCTTTCATGCACAAGTCGATTATCCCTCACGTGCTTAGCGACAACAGCTGCGATTAGGTAAACCTATCTAGCATTCGTCGAGCACTGAGAAGGCCGCTCGACCTTTGCTCGCTTCGTACATCCTGAGTTTGTCGAAGCATACATCCTGAGTTTACCGAAGGACACTCAGTTCTCTGAAATGCTCCGCCTTGTCAAAAAATACTATGGAGATTGACCTAGCTTCCACTATTTGAGCGTAATTAAAGGTCAAGAAGCTGATATTGTGATGATTACAAAAGTGGAAGATGTTCGTATAGCCTCCACTTTGCTTCCACTCAATTTTTCCGCTTGGCGCATGCGACGCTTCGACATTTCGAAATACTTTTCAACTGATAGTGGAGGCTAAGTGGAAGTAAAACGAATAGCCTCCACTCGGGTAATACTTTATCAATCAATTTGATAGGTGTACTTTTCCGACAAAAAGTGGAAGCAAGGCTAATTGGCGTATACAGAAAAAGTAAAGTAGGCAGAAATAGCGTTCAACCTATGCGCACTTATGTCGCTCGTAACTCTGCCTCTGCGTTGAAAAGTCCTGCCTGCCGGAATGGTATTGGGTCGAGATTGTTCGGTCGCGACCGAATAATGCATACATATAGTCGCTCAGGGCTATGTGTATATATGTGCAGGGCGATGCGTATATATGTGTAGGGTGACACGAACGGTCGCATAAGCCGACACGAACGGTGCTAGACCTTAGACATTAGAAGATGTGTTTTTTTGTATTTGTTCTAAAGCCGGAACTTGAATGACGTAAATATAAAAAGAAAAGTAATCGCATCAGGATCTCTGTGGCGATTACTTCTCTTTTTTTTCGTTTAATATTCAAAGACTTTTATTCTGAATGCCTTCACCTGACCCTTCTGAATGACAGGCCCATTGGCACTTGAAATTTCGTCACCATTCAAACGGTGATAATAAGCATTCCCTTTTGTGTCAAACCGGAGTTCATCTACAGAAAGGTAATCTGTCTTGACGTCCTTGTTATGACGAATGTTGACGGCCAGTTCTCCGACTCCCCCAGCAACAAGAAAGTCATTCTTGCCTAGCTTGATGACCAAAAGTCCGGCAACAGTTTCTTCATTCTTAGTTTCACCCTTAACAAGAGCACCAGTTGTGCTGAACACATTAGAGTTTGAATAGGGCCTGATACTGATAGTATAGTCGCCCATCACAACCTCGTCAGTAGAATGCCGCCTATCAATCAGCAGACCTGCGATATCGGATGTTCCCTGATGCTTTGTAATCTCGGGCGTAAGGTATGACAGATACTGATACACTTGGCTGTACGTGGTGTCTGTGGTATCAGCTGAAAGAAACAATCCTCCTCCATTGACACCAAAAGGAGAATAACCCAGAGTGCTATATTTACCGAAAGTATAAAATGCCCTAGCCGCACCATCTGGCGTTGCCGTTGTCTCAGGGACAAATAATGGTCTGCCCCCAGCAGTGTATCCATCACATATCTCCGAATAAAAATCAGTCATATAGATGTCTGGTGCGAAGAAGTCGATATTAGGTGCTGCAGCCTGCCAGATATGAATAAGATGCCCTTGTGGCCCACCAGAGGGATAGCGCCCTGGCTCCCTGGCCATAATGGTTTTCTGCCAGACATTCACATACATGGGCAATGGATAAATAGCTTTTCCTGCACCGGCAATCTCATTGATATATGTGGCAAAATGCCAAGCGTTGAATATCTCCTCCGTCAGATAAGGATACTCTTTCATCCATGCAGTAAGTTCTTCCGTGCTGAGCTGATTGTCTTTCGATGGCATGAATAAATGCTTTAGGATTCTGACTATCTCTTCCTGTGTATAGACTTTTCCAACCTTACCTGTTCCAAAAACTTGTTCCCAAGTACCCTCCATCTTTTTCCCATTGGCTGCCCACGCATTGGCAATGGCAGGATGAAGTCGTTTTTGGTGTGCTTTCAGAAATTTCATTAGTGATGTTGGCACATAGCTGCAGAAGGCTTTGTTGGCGGCAGGGGAGTAGTCACGCATGGCAATGTTAGGCGTAGGGGGAAACCCTTCTGATTCAGTCAGTGTGCCTACCTCGTTTTCTACCTGCACCATAATTACAGTATGATGATTGCTGTCGATGGATTTGATATGTGCCATCAGTTCGCAGAAGGCTTTCTTGTCCGCTTCTAGAGTATTACGACTATGGGGCGAAAGAGTATAGCTGCAACTTCCGTCTTTTCTCACTGCCAGCGGAAAACGGTCACGATCCAGCTTGACCCATGCAGGTGCGTATGAGGATTTAGCATTCTTCCAACTGCCGAACCATAGAATGACAAGACGGAGATTGTTCATTCGTGCACCGACCACCATGCTGTCAACTAGTTCAAAGTGAAATTCTCCTTCTTCTGGTTCAATCAGTTCCCATGTGACTGGAGCAATAACGGTGTTGTAGTTCATCTTTGACAAACGTGTCCATAATGATCGCATGCTCTCTACACTTCCTGTTGCTGAGTTGTGTACTTCACCGGCAAGCATTAGAAACGGTTTGTCATCAACGAATAACTGGATGCTGTTATGCACTTGCCTTAAATAGGGAATCTTCCCATCATCTGCATTTACACTGAGAACGCCCAAAAAGGACATCCAAAAGATTAATATTACTTTCATTCTTTTTATTTTTGTTGAAGACTAATCTAAATGCAAAGATAACTGTTAATTCTGAAAGTAATGATATTGAAATTAGATTGGTGGTATATTTGTACATTACGTTTACTGATTTAAACAAACAGTTGCACGCTATTATCAGACTTTATGGACTTGTTTAACACTCCAAGTAAAGATTAAGTAATAAACCGCTTTCCGACGTCCCATATACTGGCTTTTATTATTTCCCGTTCTGTTCTGATTATGACTGCTGCCCACTATGTGGAAAATATCTGAAACCAACCTGCTGAGTGAAAAACTCACGAGTTCTTAATTCTTTGCTGTGGGTTGTCCAAGCAGAATCTTATTATAATTAATTCTGTTGTCATTTTCTATTGCTTTTGTGCCCTGAAATAGAGTATGGCTCTTTCCATATGGAAGTCGAGTATTTCATAATAGGGTTCCAACCGCTGACGCACGTCTATTGCATAGTCGTGGAAAATTTTGCTTGTCTTGATTTTCAGCACTAAGGTAAGTGAAAAATCTGACATGGCAAAATCCTGAGCCGCTCGGCTTTGCCGCTTCGCGCGTCGAAGAACTTTTTGTTGCTCAGGTACTTATAAAGAAAGTTAAACTAAAGTGCTGCGGAATTTAGGGATATCTAAGCCCCGACCTGCAGTTGCAAGCCAGGGCTTATCCTATTTCTTGAACTCCTGTTCGACTTCGAGGATTAGGCTGTCAACATCGGCCTTTACGCGGTTATAGTTCATGTATAAGATGCGCTCGCGGGCATCGACGGATTTAAAATCGTAGGCG